>Ga0315545_1002136_pt1 | contig 18221 bp, 14 predicted proteins | sample SalMarSW160210MG_FD_203096 | JGI IMG/M metagenome (GOLD analysis project Ga0315545, IMG submission 203096) | Salt marsh sediment microbial communities from the Plum Island Ecosystem LTER, Massachusetts, United States - Salt Marsh Sediment SW1602-10 ...
ACATAGCTATTAATTTACTCTTAAAATTTTGATTTTTCAACGGAAGAAGAATTTGAGAGATTCCATAGATTATCTTTTATAAGACTTTATATTGATATTGTTGCTTTAATCAAAAAGCATGAAGATAAATTTTTTATGAAATAGTTCTGATTTTGTAAACTGATTTTTTTTAGTATTATATAGTTCTTATTTCCAAGCTAATAGGAGTTATTGGCAGAATATTGTTTATTTGGCCATTACATGCATACCTAAAAATGGCTGCCCCGAGTAGTGAAATTTCGAACCGGATTATAACTGAACTAACTAAAATAAGTGAACTTTTTAATTAACTTTAAGCTTGCTATAACGAACGAGTTTAGAACTAGAATTATTGGGTTGAGTGTGTTCTTAACCCATTCTTTGGTCTAGTTTTTGAAGGGAAGTCCAGGTCACATTATAGCAGATAAGATACTATAAGGATTATTTTTATCATCTGATTAAAGTTGATCTACTTTTTAAACCTGTTATTAAGGGTTCACTCAGGATGGTACCAATCTATATTCTTTGTTCTCTCCAGAAATTTCTCAACTTTGCTAGGCTTCTTTTTAAATTTCTCTTTCTTCATTGTCGTTTTAGTCATTATTGGTTTTCTAGGAAAAGTAACAGTAGTAGTCTTATTCTGCCCCCTAGCCCAAAATTTAGGTGATACAACCTCTACAATTCCTATTATAAAAAATACTGCTCCTACCACAGCAATTATTAAGAATAAATATTTCATAGGAAAGACAAAAACAGGAGTTATATAAACTATCCAATCATCGACATTTGCGTGGCTTCCCCAAGCAATGAAAGACACAAACACCACTGCTCCCAGAATTATCTTTACCAATCCCCTTAATCTTACATTACTTTTTAATTTATTAAATGCACCCATAATCCGTCATCTCTTCAAATAAATAATATTATATTCTTATTTGAAAAGTTGTACAATTTGGAGTACTTTTTTTACAAAGCAATTCAGTCTATTACTTTCATTTATTTTTACATCTTTTTTGTTTAGAGAATTACCATTTATTAGTGCTGGTTAATGGTTATTGGTATCATCTTTAGTGAAAACCTGCGGTAAGCCATTCTTCTATGTGGGTAAAAAGTAATTTAGATAAAAAGAGTAACTGGCTGCCCCGAGTTGCGAAATTTCGAACCAATTTTTAAGAGAATTAATTAGGTTAAAAAAAGATCATTACTGCCAAAACGGAGATTAGAGTGATTTTAAATTAAAGAAATTATTTAGGATTTTTATAATATTCAAGTACATTCATTGCAAATCTTGCTGATACAGTTCCTGGACCACCGCTCATTTCTATACCAACCTCCATTGCCTCAAGTATTTCATCTTCTGTTGCACCATCATCGATAGCCTGTTTAATATGCCACTCCATACAAGATTCACAATTGATAACGATTGATATTCCTATAGCGATTAGCTCTTTTTGTTTTTTAGATAATTTTCCATCCGAATAAGTGTTTTTTTCCATTTCGATAAAAGATTGGTATACTTTTGATTTTTTTAGGAAGTAAGGACGAGTTTGTTTCCGAATTTCTATAATTTGTTCTATTTTTTTAATATCTAAGTTATCCATAGTTTGACTTTTCCTCCATTATTATATTTGATATTCCAAGTTTTGTTTTACCAGCTTTAATTGGAATAATCAAGTTGGCCCTTGGTCTTTTTAGGATAAAATGAATTTTAAGTTAATGGGAAAATATTTTTTTGAATCTTACCGAGGAAAATAATAACGCTCAAATCCTGGCTGGGGAGGGAGGATTCGAACCACTAATAATTATTTGATAAAGTATAAAAGCACTATGTTGTTAGGAGCGGGTTGCCCCGTTTGTTGATGAAAGCCAAATATAGGTATTGTTCTGGCTCCCCATATTGGACACTTTTAGAACTTTAAATACTAATATATACCCTAACTTAAATAATGAGATAATACAAATCCTAGAGTATAGTAGACAAAGTTAAAACCAAATTATTGTGCTAAAATAGTGATATTTTATACCAGAATTGAGTTTCTAATACTAATAATTTTTTAATAAATTTATATTTTTACTAATAATCTTTTTATTAAAATAATTTGATATTCCCTTTATCAATAATATAATTAAAACAAACAATATTAATGAATTAATCTAATATAAAAAACAATTTAGTAGCTTTGAGGCTTTTCCTAATATAGTTGGTCGCCAGTTGTATGGAAGAGTTCAGCTAATAGCGAAACCGACTAAATGGGCCGGTTTATTATTTTAGAATAGCTTAAAAAAATAAGTATATTTTTTAAGGAGGAACTATGGATCTAATAGAAGCAGCAAAGCAAGGTGACATAACTGCAGTAAGAGACGCTTTAGAAAAAGGTACTGATGTTAACATAAAAGTTTTCGGCGGAGAAACTGCATTGATGTTTGCTTCAGAGAACGGACATATAGAGATAGCAAAGCTACTTATAGAAAACGGTGCTGACGTTAATGCAAAAAATAAAGATGGTGAGATTGCGTTGATTTACGCTATAGATGAAAAACGCATAGAAACAGCAAGGCTACTCATAGAAAAAGGTTCTGATGTTAATGCAAAAAATAAGGATGGCACGGCTGTGTTGATTAACGCTGCAGTTATGGAAAACACTGAAATAGCGAAGCTACTTATAGAAAAAGGCGCTGATGTTAACCCCAAAAATAGTTACAGCCAGACAGCATTGATATTTGCTTCAATATGTGGGCACACGGAAATAGTAAAATTACTCTTAGAAAAGGGTGCTGATATTAACGCCAAAGAGATCTTCGGCAAGACTGCGTTGATGCTTGCCTCAGAAAAGGGACACATGGAAATAGTAAACCTGTTAAAAACAGCTCAAAGCACTTTGATCGGAAAAGGAGAAAGACCAAATGTTCAGGAGTTAGAGAGAAAAGGTGATGTTGAAGTATTAATAACGGCACTAAAGTATAAAGATGAAGAAGTTAGAGAGTATGCTGCTGAAGCAGTGGGAAAGATTGGAGGTAAAAGTGGAGTTGAGCCACTTATTGAAACCTTAAAGGATAGCAGCTGGCGAGTACGTATGTGGGCTGCCTGGGGGCTGGGTAACATTCGTGATAGCAGAGCGATAGAACCACTTATTAATGTACTTAGCGATGACAGGCTAGATGTTCGTAGAATAGCCGCTGATGCCCTAAGTGGTATTGGTGAGCCAGCTATTGATCCCCTCATCAAACTCTTAAGCAATGAGGATTCTGAGCTAGTCGAACGTATTAAATATATACTGTGGAATATAGGAAACGATGTTGTTGCTCCTCTAATCAAAGCACTTGATCATGATGACTGGCGAGTGCGCATGCACGCAGCATATTCCCTAGGTAACATTAATTATAAAAGGGCCAATGATCCGCCAGGGAGACTCTTTGATCCAGGAGCTATTTTTTGCTTAGATACTAAAATTGATGTACCTGCATCAAAGCGGGATGAGAAACTAGCAGTGGAACCACTCATTCAAACCCTAGAGGATGAAGTTGCAAATGTTAGAAAGGCAGCAGTAAGTGCTCTTGAAAAAATAGGTGATTTAAGGGCAACAGAACCGCTCACAAAGGCTTTAAATGACATAGATGAGAACGTTAGAACAACCGCGAATAAAGCCATAGAGAAGCTCAAGGCAAATAAAAAATAAAGACTAAGGAATAATGGAGGCCTATTTTGTGAATATGAATAATGCTAAAACCTTGATATTGTATTGAATTATTGGCTGAGGAGATAGAATTAGAAATATAATTAAAATATAAATAATTATATTATTAAAAGTATTCAGACAAGTATTAAGATGGCTCCCCGGGTAGGACTTGAACCTACAACCCTTCGGTTAACAGCCGAATGCTCTACCATTGAGCTACCGGGGAATTGGGTTTACATGATAAGCCATTATAGTATATAAGAAGTTTATTTCAAGGTCTAAAGATAGTATTAATGTTCGAGGAAGTCTCTCAGGGCTCCGCTTCTGTTAGGATGCCTGAGTTTCCCCAAAGTCTTTGATTCTATCTGCCTTATTCTTTCCCTAGTGACGCCGAATTCTCTTCCCACTTCCTCAAGCGTCCTGGGATGGCCGTCCTGCAGGCCGAACCTCAGCTGGATGACCTTTCTTTCCCTGTCATTTAATGTATTTAGGACTTCCTGAAGCTGTTCCTGAAGCATGGTAAACGAAGCAGCATCTGAAGGCGCCTCAACATCCGAATCCTCTATGAAATCCCCCAGATGGCTGTCTTCCTCTTCACCTATAGGAGTCTCAAGAGATACAGGCTCCTGGGATATTTTCATTATCTCTCGTACCTTCTCCGGAGAAAATTTCATCTTCTTTGCTATCTCTTCCGGAGTGGGTTCCCTTCCTAATTTCTGAAGTAGATACCTTTGTATTCTTATCAGTTTGTTTATTGTTTCTACCATATGCACCGGAATCCTTATGGTCCTTGCCTGGTCTGCTATGGCCCTGGTTATTGCCTGCCTTATCCACCAGGTGGCATAGGTAGAGAACTTATATCCCTTTTTATAATCAAATTTTTCAACCGCTCTTATAAGTCCGAGGTTTCCTTCCTGGATCAGGTCCAAAAAGAGCATGCCTCTTCCCACATATTTTTTGGCAATGCTTACCACAAGCCTCAAATTTGCCTCAACAAGCATCATTTTAGCTTTTATATCGCCTGCTTCGATTTTCTTGGCGAGATGCACTTCTTCAGAAGCAGTAAGCAGCCTTACCTTACCTATTTCCTTAAGGTACATCCTGACAGGATCATTTGTAGGCGACTTTATGGTAAGGTCCAGTTTTCTGTTAAAAATCCCTTCACTCCCTTTCTTTTTGGTACTTTTAATATCAATATCCTCGTCCTCTTCGCTTACAATCTCTATTCCAAGGTTCTGAATCACATCATAGATGTTTTCTATCTGCTCCTTGTTGAGTTCTATGTCCGAAAGAGTCTCCGTTATTTCTTCAGTAGTCAGAAGACCATCAGCTTTACCTTTATTGATAAGCATCTTTACTTCTTCCAACTTAAATTCCGACCCTCTTTTCATATTTAAATTCTCCTCTAACTTAAAGTAACTTCAAATTCATTTTTTCTTTTTCCAGTTCTATAAGCCTCCGGTACAATTCGTCATATTCGGAGGCGGACTCATCTTTGTCTATACCGCTGCCTGCATTTTTATTTTTTTCATATTCTATCATTTTTTTTCTGATTTTCTCAATTTCTTCGGAAATGCGGATCCCCTTTAGGTTGCTTATAATCTCTTTACTCAATTTTTCTAAATCCTGGTCTTTGAAATACGGCTTGCTGAATAAAATGAAATTATACAGCCTTCTCACCTCTTCATTCTCTACTGCACCTGACGTAATTTTTATGGGAAAGTTTATCTTTTTATTATCCTCTTTTGCTTTTCGGATTTCATCCCTTACAATTAGATAAAGCTCCCTTGCATCATCAAATCTAAAATGATCAGGGCCCAGGCTCAGAAGCTCGTCTATTTGACCTCCCAGCCCGTTTATTATAAGCTTTAACGCTTCAATTTCTATTTTCTTTAAAGGAACTACATCTTCACCTACAGATTTCTTTTTTTCAATGTCATTATCTCTATCCCAATGCACAGCTCTGTCTTTTTGTTCATGCTCTTTCTTCAACATCTCTTCCAGAAGCAGGCTTTCCTTAAGATTTAATTTATTGGCTACCCTTTTTATGCACTCCTCCTGTATGATCCTCGAGGAAAGAGTGGATATGAATCTGGTTATATGGTCACTGGCTTTAAGTTTTCCGGCTAAATTATTTATATCATATTTGCTGATTATCGCATCAAGGGTAAAATCAATAATACCTTCAGAACTTTCTATTTTATCTAAAAAAACATCTTTTCCCTTCTTGAATATAAAATCTGCAGGATCGTAACCCTCTTTCAGTACCGATACTTTTATATTTAAATTATTTTCGTAATATAGGTCCAGCCTTTCATTGTACTCTCTCAGTCTTTCAATCCCCTTAAGAGAAGCGCTCATCCCCGCCGCATCGCTGTCAAAAACCAGGACAATATTCTTCGTAAATCTCCCTAACAACTTTATCTGTTCCGACGTAAGGGCGGTACCCAGGCTCGCAACTGCATTCTTTATACCCTGCTGATGCAGAGCCATAACATCGGTATAACCTTCGACTATAAGCACCTCATCTGCCTCCACAATATGTTTTTTTGCCTGAAAGATTCTGTATATGTTTCTGCCCTTGGAATAAAGGATGGTCTCGGGCGTGTTTATATATTTTGCCTGCCTGGCAGCTGTCTGGCCGGAGTCCGAAAGGATCCTCCCTCCAAAACCTATTGTCTTTCCCACTATATCTTCAATGGGAAATATTACTCTGTTTCTAAACCTGTCATATATCTCCTCTTTGCCTCTCTTACTCTCAATACCGAGCCCGCACCCGACTATTTCCGTTGTCTTATAACCTCTTTTTTTGGCAAAATTTGAAAAGGCATTCCAATCGTCCAGGCTGAACCCAACATCGAATTCAATCAACGTTTTCTCGGTAAATCCCCTGTTTTTCAAATAATTCAGTGAAGGCAGCCCTTTCTTACTGTTAAAGAGTATAAAACTAAAATACTTCTTGGCAAGTTCGTTTAACTCTACCAGCCTGTTTTTCAGTTTTGAAGGCTGTGCAGAGCCGCTGTAAACATACTTAAGGTTGTACCCTATCTTCTTTGCCAGAAATTCAACAGCCTCTATAAATTCCATATTTTCAATCTTTTCAATAAAGCTTATTACATCCCCTCCTTCTCCACAACCGAAGCAGTGATAGAGCTGCTTTGAAGTATCAACCGTAAATGAAGGGGTTTTTTCTTTGTGAAAAGGGCAGAGCCCGGTATAATTCCTGCCGGTTCTCTTTAACTTTACATAACCTGAAATAACGCTGTGGATATCCGCTTTGGATTTCAGTTCTTCTACTTCGCCAGCCTTTAAACTTCTGTTCATTTCCTTCTTAAATAATAATAGTTATATATCCGAAAGGACTTACTGGAGATTACTGACCAGATCTACTTTGATCATTAAATGCTTTATTTATTTTACCACTAATATATTATTTATTAGAGAAGTTATTCAAAGATTTCTGGTAAATTTTAGCTATTTTTTTTCTCTTTTTCCTTTAAGGCAGCATGTGCAGCAGCCAGTCTGGCAATAGGGATCCTGTAAGGTGAACAGCTGACATAATCCATTCCTACCATATGGCAGAATTCCACAGAACTCGGGTCTCCGCCGTGTTCCCCGCAGATACCTATCTTTAAGTTCTTTCTTACCTTTCTGCCTTTTTCCACAGCCATTTTGATTAGCTGACCTACACCATCTTTGTCAAGGGTAGCAAACGGGTCCTTATCCAAAATCCCTTTTTCCAGATAATCAGGAAGAAATTTACCCGAGTCATCTCTTGAAAATCCAAAAGTCATCTGGGTAAGGTCATTTGTCCCGAAGCTGAAAAACTCAGCTTCTTTTGCAATCTCATCAGCAGTGACACAGGCTCTTGGGATCTCGATCATAGTGCCCACCTTATAGTCAAATTTAAGGTTCTCCTTTTTCATTATACTGTCTGCTATCTTTATTATCTGTTCTTTTAGGACTTTTACTTCTCTTACGGTCCCGACCAGCGGGATCATCACTTCGGGTTTTACTTTATATTTTTTCCTTATCAGATCCACAGTAGCTTCAAATATTGCCCTTACCTGCATTTCAAGGATCTCAGGATAGGTAATGGAAAGCCTGCATCCTCTGTGCCCCAGCATCGGGTTTATTTCATGAAGAGCATTAATAGTTGCCTTGAGCTCATCAAATTTCAGTCCCAGTTCCCCGGCTATTTCCTTTATATCTTCATCTTCATTGGGTAAAAACTCGTGAAGCGGCGGGTCAAGCAGCCTTATTGTCACCGGCAGATCATTCATTACTTTAAATATCTCTATAAAATCTTTTTTCTGCATCGGCAGAAGTTTTGCCAGGGCTTTCTCCCTTTCTTCCCTGTTACCTGCTACTATCATCTTTCTTACCGCTTTTATCCTATCTGCCTCAAAGAACATATGCTCAGTCCTGCAGAGACCTATACCCTCTGCACCAAAACTTATTGCCACTTTTGAATCATTGGGAGTATCAGCATTTGTCCTTACACCGAGTTTTCTGTAATCATCGACCCAGCTCATAAATTTCTTGAAATCTTCACCCAGCACAGGATCCACTACCGGTATTTTTCCCACAAAAATTTCTCCTGTGGAACCATCAAGTGTGATCCAGTCATACTTTTTTATCTGTTTGCCGTTTACTTTAAAATATTTTTTACTCTCAAAAACCTTGATATCCTCGGCACCGGCTACACAGCACTTTCCCATACCTCTTGCAACCACTGCAGCATGAGAGGTCATACCGCCTCTTGCGGTCAAGATTCCCTGGGCAGCAGCCATGCCCTGAATATCCTCAGGAGATGTTTCCGTCCTTACTAAAATGACATTTCCGTTCTTTGCTTCTTCAACAGCACTATCCGCGTCAAAAACAACCCTGCCCAGTGCCGCTCCCGGTGATGCTGGTAGACCTTTGGCAAGTAGTTCCGATTTATGTTTGGCTTTTATATCAAGCTGCTTATGCAATAACTGGTCCAGCATCTGAGGTTCGACTCTGGTCACCGCAGTCTTCTTATCTATATACTTCTTATCGACCATATCTACTGCTATCCTTAGCGCTGCTGATGCTGTTCTCTTGCCGGTCCTGGTCTGAAGCATATATAATTTGCCTTCCTGGATGGTAAATTCAACATCCTGCATATCCCGGTAATGGTCTTCTAATTTTCTCCTTATATCTATAAGCTGTTTGTAGATATCGGGCATTTCCTTTTCTAATTTGGAAATGTGCTTGGGAGTCCTTATTCCTGCAACTACGTCTTCACCCTGTGCATTCATAAGATATTCACCATAAAACTCGTCTTTACCAGTCGCCGGGTCTCTTGTAAAAGCCACGCCGGTTCCCGAACTCTTGCCCATATTCCCGAACACCATTACCTGTACATTTACAGCAGTACCAATATTGTGAGGAATGTCGTGGAGGTTTCTATAAGATATGGCCCTCTTGTTATTCCAGGAGCCGAATACTGCATCAATTGACATTTTCAGCTGTTCTCTTGGGTCCTGGGGAAAGCTTTTCCCCTTGGCTTTTTTTATTATTTTCTTATAATCTTCTACCAACCCCTTTAGATCCTCAGCATCAAGTTCGGTGTCATATTTTACCTTTTTCTTGTCTTTTCTGGCCTGGAGCGCTTCCTCAAAGCTATCATGTTCCACTCCCATTACCACATCACCGAACATCTGGACAAATCTTCTATAGGAATCCCATGCAAATCTTTCATTTTTCGTTTTTTCTATCAGGGCCTTTATAGTCTTATCATTCAAACCAAGGTTCAGTACCGTGTCCATCATGCCGGGCATCGAGATAGCTGCCCCCGATCTGACAGAAACCAGAAGCGGATTTTCCTCATCTCCAAAAACCATTCCCATTTTTTCTTCCAGTTTTTTTAGATTTTCATCAATCTGGTCATCCATGCCTTTGGGATACTTCTTGCCTAATTCATAAAACAGATTACAGACTTCTGTAGTTATGGTAAAGCCGTAAGGTACGGGCAGTCCTATATTGGTCATCTCTGACAGATTGGCGCCTTTTCCTCCCAAAAGATTTTTCATCTCTTTTTTGCCTTCACCGAAGAAATACACATACTTCTTAGAAACCATTTCCATCAATCCCCTTTAGAAATTAAATTAATAACAAGATAAAAATTTATAAAAAACAAACCGACATATGATACCAGAAAAATTAAAAAAAATTAAGGGTAAAAAAAGCTAAAAAACTCTAACCCCTGTTATTACCCTCTATGATCAGCTTTGAAAAATCTGCAAACATTAGATAGAGGTCGACTGCCTTCCTGACCAGATTGATCCTGTTTGCTCTTATCTTGCTGTCCTTGTCCATAACCAGGACATTATCAAAAAATAGATCTACAATTCTACCGAATTCTTCAAATTCGGAAAGAACTGACCTGTAGTCTTTTTTGGATATAAGCTCTTTGACACTTGATTCATACCTGCCTGCTGATAAAAACAGCTTTTTTTCATGCTCTTCTTTAAAAAGCTTTGGGTCCACTCTTCCGGATTCTTTATTACCTGTTATATTCTTACACCTTATCATAGGGAACGCCAATCTCTTAATATCACCAGCCGATATAAATTTTTGTAGTGCTCTGTACCTTAAATCAATATCCGTAATAGAAGAACATCCCGAACCCAGAATCGATTCCAGAATATCTAATCTCTTTTTTCCTTTTTCCAGCAGGAAGCGGTATCTTGAAACAATAAAGTCTTTTACATCTAAGATTAACTGCAGTTTATTCATAATTTTTGGCTTAAAAGATTTTACATACAGATCCAGGTTGTATTTCACTACAACCGCAAGATCAAAATCATATTTTTTTTCAAGTGTGGAAAGCACAATACCGGAAGCTTTTCTCCTGAGGGCAAAAGGATCTTCGGAACCGGAAGGGATCTTCCCTGCCATAAACATCCCTGTTATGGTATCTATTTTATCAGCGATCGACAGCAGCATCCCTGTATCTGTCTTGGGCAGGACATCACCGGAAAATCTTGGCAGATAATGCTCAAATATCGCATCCGAGACTTCTCTGCTCTCACCCTTCTCTTTTGCATATTCCTTGCCCACCACTCCCTGAAGCGCAGGAAATTCCACCACCATATTGGTCACAAGGTCGCACTTGCATATCATTCCTGCCCTGGCAAGACGAACCGATATATCTTCTTTAAGCCGGGTCTTAGGATCACCTAAAAACTTTGCGATATACATACTTACTTTTTTTATCCTTACCGCCTTGTCATATATACTGCCGAGGTTAGAAAAGAAGACCACACCTTTTAACTTATCTATCCAGTAAGCAAAATCATGCTTTTTATCCTCCTCATAGAAGAATGCTGCGTCGCTTAACCTGGCCTTCAGTACCCTTTCATTACCTTTCTTTATCTCGCCGTTATCCTTTATTCCATTCTGCACGACAATAAACCTGGTGCTGACACTTCCGGAACTGTCCAGAACTGCAAAATACCTCTGGTGGTACTGTATTGCCTCAATTAAAAGCTCTTTTGGAATATAGAGAAATTCTTCCGGAAAGCTGCCGGTTATAACATTTGGGATCTCAACCAGATTTACCACATCATCGATTAAATCCTGGTTTAAAACGACCCTGTAATTTCCTTTCCATACTTTTTCTTCAATCCTCCTTATCTGCTCTAATATCAGTTGTTTCCTTTTTTTAGCATCCACTATTACTTTCCCTTTATCTCTGAGCAGCTTAAAGTAACTGTCTGAATCCTTTACGGTAATGGGTTCCGGGCTTAGGGTGCGGTGCCCGAATGTAATATTTGAAGAATTTAAATTAGCCAGTCTGAATTTTATTACCTTATCACCGTACAGGGCCAGTATCCACCTTATGGGGCGGGCAAACTTAAGGTCATGATCCCCCCAGGTCATCTGTTTTCTGAAGGTTATGGCAGGTATTGTCTCCTTCAGTATTCCAGGCAGGATATCCACAGTTTTTTTACCCTTCTCTACCATCCTCTTTCCCAGATATACACCCTTGCCTTCAACTTTTATTTTCTCAAGCTCGGAGACTTTGAGACCCAGGCTCTTTGCAAAACCCTCTGCAGAGCGGGTTGGATTACCACTCCCGTCAAATGCAATCTTTTCCAGGGGGCCGGTAACTGTTTTCTCCTCGGATCTCTGCATATCGCTTAATCCCTCTACCACTGCTACCAGCCTTCTCGGCGAGCTGTAAGTCTTAAGATCAGTAAATTCCAGCCTGTTTTCAGCAAGTTTATTTCCAAGAATTTTTTCAAGCCCTGACGTTCCCTCGCCAGCGCATGAAGGAGGCAGCTCTTCGGTCCCGATCTCAAAGACTAACTTTTTTTTCATATTTATTTACTATCTCTTTTTTAACAGGGGATACCCCAGCTCTTCTCTCTGCTTAAGATACTCAGAGCACAGGATCTTGGCAAGATTTCTTACCCTTGCAATATATAAAGTCCTTTCTGCCACACTTATTGCTTCTCTTGCATCAAGCAGATTAAAAACATGCGAGCATTTAAGGACATATTCACATCCTACGAAAACAAGCCCCCTGCTTATGACTTTTTTAAATTCTTCTTCATATTTTTTAAACAGATCCACAAGCATATCCACAGTAGCTATTTCAAAATTATAGGCAGACCACTGCTTCTCAGATTCAAGATGTATTTCCCCATAGGTAGTGCTGTTGGACCAGTTTAGTTCCCAGAAACTGTCCTTGTCCTGCAGATACATTGCAATCCGTTCCAACCCGTAAGTTATTTCCGCTGAAACAGGCTTGAGAGCAAGGCCTCCCATCTGCTGAAAATAGGTAAACTGGGTAACTTCCATTCCATCAGCCCATACTTCCCAGCCCAGGCCGGCAGCGCCGATCGTCGGAGACTGCCAGTCATCTTCCACAAATCTGATATCATGTGATTTCAGATCAATTCCCAGGCTTTTAAGGGAACCGAGATAAATGTCTATTACATCGTCCGGAGACGGCTTCAACAGCACCTGGAACTGGTAATAGAACTGGGTCCTGAAAGGATTTTCACCGTATCTTCCATCCGTAGGCCTTCTGCTTGGTTCGACATATGCAACATTCCAGGGTTCGGGGCCAAGACACCTCAAAAAAGTATCGGGGTTGAACGTTCCAGCCCCCTTTTCCAGATCCATGGGCTGTTTTATAATACAGCCACTGTCAGCCCAGTATTTCTGAAGATTAAAAATGATGTCCTGGAAATTCATAGTTTCTTATTTTAATAATATTAATTTTAATAGTCAATTGTACCAGGCAGCAATAAATCAATATTACAGCCCTATTTTCTTTAGATATTTGAAACTGTCCACATTACATTCTGTGTGATAGACTATATAGTTCTCTATCAGCCTGTACATTTTTTTAAGTGTGTGGGGATTTACTTCAATATCCCTGAAATCCTCGATCTTGAGATTAAAAAGATCGCATAAAAGCCTGTAGTCCGATGCACTCAATACCTCTTTGTTTGCTGTAAAATTAGCACATTTTTTACAGAGAATTCCCCCGTCTTTGACCGAAAAGTATATCTTATGCTTGCCGAAAGAATATAGATCGCTTAAATCCTGGTTGCACCTGCTGCAGTTTTTAAGAAGCGGTATATATCCTGTGACCTTTAAAAATTTGATACCAAAAAAACACATTGTTTTTTTCAGTGATACGACGTCCTCCGGATCCATGCTGTCAATCTCATTAAAACAGACATAGATCAATCTAAAAAGAAGCGGGGATGAATCCCCGCCTGAAGCCTGAGTTTTCAATATTATTTTGCTTATTATCTCGCAGAAGACAAATTTGTAAAAATCCAGAGCTATATTTTTAAAACTTTTTATTATTTCTGCCTGATTTATGACATCCAGGTTTCTTCCCCTGGAAAGCTCCATATCCACAAGATTAAATAGTTCAAGCCTGCCCCTTAGTTTACTATGTATCTTCCTTGCTCCCTTGGCTACAGCACTTATCACGTCTCCGTCATAGGAATACATCTTAATGATCTTGTCCGATTCCCCTAATTTATATGATTTTAATATGATAGCCTTGGCCTTATAATACGACATTTTTACTTGTCAAAAATAGCACTGTACTCTTTGATTATATTTATTCCGCTGCTGGTCCCGAGCCTTGTTGCTCCTGCATCTATTAAAGCCTGAGCATCACTAAATGTCCTTATTCCACCCGATGCCTTTACTCCTATATTTCTTGTAACGACTTCTCTTATAAGACGGATATCATCAAGCTCCACGCCTTTTACTCCAAATCCGGTAGATGTCTTTACAAAATCAGCACCTGACCTTTCAATAATGGAACACACTCTTTTGATCTCATCCCTGGTCAAGATCGCAGTTTCTATTATGACCTTGATATTGATATGCCTGTTGTACTCGGCTATCTGCTCGCGCCTTATTACATTGACTATTATTCTTATCTCCCTTTCAATATACTCGTAGTTGCCGCTTTTTATTGCTCCCAGATTTATAACCATATCAAGCTCATCCGCACCTTTTCTTACGTTGTCCCTCGCTTCAAATACTTTGGTCTCGGTTGTATTTGCGCCAAGCGGATAACCTACAACAGAACAGACTTTGACATCGGTATCCACCAGTATCTTATTTGCCTGCTCTATAGAAGAAGGATTGATACAAACTGCCGCAAAATGATTTTTTTTAGCATTGATACACAGTTGTTCTATATCCTTTGAAGTCGCAACAGGATTAAGCAAAGTCTGGTCTATAGTCTTGGCCAATTGTTCTTTAGTTAACGTATTTATCACCCTACCTTAATTTATATATAAAATAATAATTTCACTTACATATAACCGAATCTATCCAGCAGTAACTTTTTCCTGGTCCAATTTTTTTCAATCTTTACCCATAATTCTAGAAAGACCTTGCAGCCGAATATATTTTCAAGCTCCAGCCTGGACTGTCTGCCCGCTTTCTTCAGCATGCTTCCCGACTTACCTATTATTATCGCCTTCTGTGATTCTCTTTCAGCATAAATACAGCACCTGATGCTGACCAGCTTCTTGCCATCTCCAGTGGTGGATTCGCTAAAACTTTCCACCCTGACATTTATACTGTGAGGAATTTCATCATATAGATTCTCGTATAACTTTTCCCTTACGATCTCGGAAACCATTTCCTCCGTTGGCTGGTCTGTAATGGTATCTTTTCCGTAATATCTGGGCCCTTCCGGAAGACTCCCTGCAAGCGTCTTTAAAAATTTATCAACGCTTTGACCTGTCTTTGCAGAAACTTCATATATGCAGCTAAAAAAATTATAACCGGCCAGCTTCTCTTTTTCTTTTTTTATTTTTTTCTTTGAAACCAGATCTATCTTATTTAAAAGAAGTGACTTGGGCTGGGGTTTATTTTTTATATGTTCAAAAATATAAAAATCTCCAGAACCAATACCCCCTGCAACATCCACCACCACTGTGATCACATCAGAATCATCAATAACACTTAATACTATATTGTTTAATTTTTCTCCCAGCAGGTTTCTGGGTTTAAAAAAACCAGGGCAGTCAGTAAAAATCATCTGGTAGTCTTTGGTATTTAAAATACAGTTGATCCTGTTTCTTGTAGTCTGGGCTTTATCCGAGGTAATGACCACTTTCTTACCCAAAATCTTATTTATCAGCGTAGATTTTCCTACATTTGTCCTTCCTATCAGACCGACAAAACCTGACTTAAAACCTTTTTTTTTAATCATAACTCCAGTCTCATCAAGTCCCGGTTTATTCCCCTGCCGTATTCGTTTTTTCTCAAATCAACCCGCTTAAAGCCGAATTTTTCATACAGTTCTACAGCACTTTTATTATCAGGGTCAACAGTAAGTTCTATTTCCTTAAAATTCTCATTCTTTAAAATCTCGATTGCCTTGCCCAGAAGCTTTCTGCCTACTCCTTTTTTTCTGTAATCCCTGTCTATATAAAAAGAAAAAAGGAAAACCTTATCTTTGCATACCCAGTCCCTTATAAGCTCGCATACGCCGATAATATCAGAGTTTTCTTTGCTTTTTTGGGCTGCAATGAATTTTCCATACCTTATTATTACCGGTATCACCCAGCAGTTTATTGAAGCTTTACTTCCCAGATTCCTATTTTCTAATTTTTCAATCCTGCCTACCAATTTCCAGTCAAAATCATTTATCTCACATATAAGTATATCATCCATACTAGAAACTAATACTTAAAAATTCAAATAAAAAAGGTATATCTACTACCAATTTTACATTATTTGTCAATAGCTGTATTTATATTCAGAAACAGTTCGTAGTAAAGATATATAAAGTAGGCTCTAACTATCGTAATATAGAAGATAAAAAAATTTAATTCTGCAGATCAGGCTTAAAACTGCTGTCACCCAGTAGTACTGTAACCACTGATATACTCAGTGGAAAACATTATCTATTAAAAAAAGAAAAGAGATTTCTGTCAATATTCAGGTAGATTGAAACTATATAATAGATAGTTATCAAGCTGACTTAAACCCGGATGGAATAAATAAATTATAATACTTCCGCAATAACTGCACATTGATGACCGGCAACCTTACCAAAGGATTTACCATTACCAAAAGTTAAATAAATTTTTTCCAATTCTTCCGGAGTGTAATTTTTTATAACTCTAAATCCTAATTTTTTTAAGAATTTATTTATTCCTCTCTCTGGTATTCCAAAACGGAATGGTTCTCCATATTTCGATACTAAATTGGCTATTTTTTTTGACCCATAATATTTATAATTTCCCTCAATGACTTCTCTGTAAATATAAGTAAAGGCAACAAGACTTCCCCCCATTGAGTACTTCTTTATAAAATTCAGAGTAGCATCGACAGCCTCATCTGTAAGATATTCCGTTACACCTTCCCATATGAAAAGGTTTTTCTCATCTTTCTTAAATCCGGATTGAAATAACCTGTCATCAAGATTATCTTTATTAAAATTAACAGCAACAAATTGCATTTTATCAGGCATGTTGATGTTTTTATCTTTCAATATTTCAATCTTTATCTCCTGAGTTGGTGCTATATCTACCTCAAATATCTTTGTGGCTTTTATATAATCTATAAAACGGTAAGCACGTGAATCAAATCCTGCGCCCATAATAATTATCTGATCAAAATTCCGGGTAAGCGCTTCCTTGAATATTTTATCAAAAAGAAAGGTCCTGGAGACAACCCACTCGTAAGTGCCAGGTATATATCTCTTTAATAGTGGCAATAGAATAGGTGACAGATTCAACTTCAATCTTGCAGAACCAATATGGAATTCTTTTGCAAGATAATCAGGCCCTTTAAAATTCCTTTCTTTATTTGAACAGGCCTTAAAATAGGTTACAAATCCTGCTGTTTCTGAGATATTTTTTTCTATATATTGTTCACTGTAAACTGCACTGCTTCCACTCATATTATAAAACTCCCTTCAACATTATTTCATAGATTTGTTTTATGAAGAGTTCGTCGAACTCATCAGTTTTTTTATCTAGATTAAACATTTTTATATATTGCTGTCTGTATCTCAACCAGAAATGGATTGAACCAATAACAAGAGTCAATGGTACTATCAGATCTATATTTTTTCTCAGGATACCCAGTTTTTGAAATTGCTTCCCCATTTCAACCATCTTACCTGTAATCTTTGCTTCGTTTTCAACAACATCATTTTTACCCTCCAGATATGCCCATAAAGATATTCTGTTATATGTTTTATCCTTTTTAAAAAAATTAAATACGGTCTTGATACTCTGATACATCACCTTTTTCGGCAAGCCAATCATTTTTAGATTAGCCTTCAATAAATTGCCATAACGTTTAGCAATTTTTTCCCTTACTGCTTTATAAAGATTCTCCTTGGTTTTATAGTGATATAAGATTAATCCGTCCGATATCCCTGATGCATCCGAGATCATCTTTACAGATGCAGCATTAAATCCATATTCAGCAAAGACCTCTTCTGCTGTATCTAATATTTTTTGTATTGTTGAATCTTTATCTCTAATCCTCTCTTTTGCACACATATTGTTTCACCTACTTATACTTACTTAGTACTAAGTAAGTAATAACATTTATTTCCAATTATGTCAATTTTTTTCTCAATAAAACTATAGCTTGAGTCGAAGGAGTGTTTAAAATAATTACTTTATGGTTTTCAATTACATTCTTAAAAAATAAAACAGCTTTCAGCAGTTAAGATTTAATCGATTTATAATGAAGATAATTAGAGGTTAAAAGTCCTTCTTACATCAGACATCAAGCTGTCCTGAATTCTTTCCATATCCATCTTATCTTTTTCTTCCCGATGGTCGTAATTATATATATGCAGCATGCCGTGTATTATAAGAAAAATTATTTCCAGGTTCAGGCTCCAGTTCTTACCCTCATCTGAAATGCCGGACAGTGCGACTTCCGGACAGACGATGATTTCCCCAACAGTAAAATTACCTACTCCAAGATTTATCTTTTCCCTATCGGAAATATATGAAAATGACAGCACATCTG
>Ga0315545_1002139_pt1 | contig 18207 bp, 17 predicted proteins | sample SalMarSW160210MG_FD_203096 | JGI IMG/M metagenome (GOLD analysis project Ga0315545, IMG submission 203096) | Salt marsh sediment microbial communities from the Plum Island Ecosystem LTER, Massachusetts, United States - Salt Marsh Sediment SW1602-10 ...
GAACATTACTGTAATTGGAGCCGAAGAGCTTGTTGGCCCTGTCTATAGCTAATTGTTCTATCTCATCAATGTGCTTGCAGCCTTCATAATACCTGAATCCCGGATAACCTTCTGCGTACTTATTGGTGAACACAGACCCCATGGTCCTTAGGACTTCCTGCGAGGCAAAATTCTCAGAAGCTATCAGGATCAGCTGGTTCTTCTGACGCTTGAGTTCTTTTTTTATTATCTCTTTTACCTCTAAGTCTATATCTCTGCTCAGGGTGTGGTTTTCATGTTTTTTTGGTTCAGCCATCACAGTTCTGGCTCCTTTCTTCAATATCCTTTATTTTTTTGATCCTTTTTAGATGGCGTTCCTCCATGCTTTCGGGAGTGTTCAAAAAGACCTTTACTATTTCAAGACATTCATCCAGTGTCAGGAGTCGTTTCCCCAGGGATAATACATTTGCATGATTGTGGCTGCGGGCAAGCATTGCAGTTTCCTTATTCCAGCAGACGGCAGATCTGATGCCTTTTATTTTATTGGCCACTATATCCATTCCGATTCCGCTTCCGCATAGAAATATGGCCATATCGGCTTCCCCGCAGGCTACGATTTTTGAACCCTTTTCTGCAAAATCGGGGTAATCAGTGCTTTCACCACTGTCAGCCCCGATATCCTCGACTGAGTGGCCCATAGATTTTACAAATCCTATTATTTTAGATTTATATTGGAATCCTGCATGATCCGAACCTACAACTATTTTCATAAATTACTCCATTTCTATAGAAGTTGTCAGAATAAATCTGGCATGTTAAAAACATGAAACTCTGTAATATTATATTCCAATTAACAGGATAATTAAAAGTTTATTGGAAATTATTATTTAAAATTTCTTTAAATTTTACTGCACCCTCTCTTACCAGAAAAGGAACCCTGCCGGTTACGTCAATTATAGTTGATTCTTCTCCGGCAAGTGGAGAGGAACATTCCACTATCAGGTCCACCTTTTTTATAATGGCATCAGGAATATCCTTTACTTTTTTAGGATAGCTTTTTACTCCTGAAATAGTGGCACTGGTAGACACGATGGGGCCGCAGATGCTTATTATATCTCTCAGGAATCCGGAACCCGCAATCCTTAGGGCGATATTGGAGCTGCCGCAAGTTACAAAATTTTCGAGAGAACTGTTCCTTTTAAATATCAGGGTAAGAGGTCTTGGTTTTTTAATATCCCAGAATTTTTCTATTATCTTTTCTGCTGTCCGGTTTATACCGGAAGCAAGTTTTTTAAGGTCGTCTTTACCTGAGATCAATATTATAAGAGGTATATTTTTGTCTCTTTTTTTTATTTTGTATGTTTTTTCAATAGAATTTTTGCTGTCATATCTACAGCTCAAGCCGTAGATAGTGCTGGCAGGCAGAATTGCTATCTTGCCTTCTGATATTATTTTAGCAATTTTTTTTAAATCAGACTTAACAGCTTTATCAGGATTATTAATCTTTATTGTGATCATAGAAAAATAAAAAAGTAACTTGTTTTCAGTATATAATATTTTTTTTATTAAAGAAATCAAAGCAGGTCTGATTTTCTCTTTCTATATAAAATACTTGGCATTTTAATAAATAAGACTTACTATATTTTTTGTAGAGTATAATGTTAAAAAAAAGAATTAGATACTTAATTTTGTAAATTAAAAATATACTAAAAAAATGGTAATAACACGCCCGACCTGGGATGAATATTTTGCAGCAATTACCAGGCAGGTTGCAACAAGATCCACATGTCTTAGAAGAAAAGTAGGAGCTATAATCGTAAAGGATAAAAGGATCCTTACGACCGGCTATAATGGAGCCCCTATGGGGGTAAGAAATTGCCTGGATATTGGGACATGCCTTAGAGAAGAACTGGGGGTGCCTTCAGGTGAAAGACAGGAGATCTGCCGGGGCCTGCATGCCGAGCAGAATGCTATTATTCAGGCTTCCTATCACGGAGTCCAGATAAAGGGTGCAGTGATTTACTGTACTAACCAGCCTTGCGTCCTATGTGCAAAAATGATAATAAACTGCGGGATCAGAAAGATATATTATTTTGAAGATTATCCTGATGAGCTTGCAATGGAGCTTCTTGTCGAAGCAGGAGTTGAATCAATAAGGCTTGATTTTTAGTTAAGAAGCAATCCGGCAGGTGTCTGTTAACAAGACAGCTTTTGTTTTGTAATTCACCTTTATTTGTTATAATATCCTGTACTTTTTTAATAGAAGATTTTTTTTGTTTTATGGATAAATTCATTATAAACGGCGGGAAGACCCTGTCCGGAAAAGTTAAAATAAGCGGGGCCAAGAATTCTGCATTGAAATTAATAGCTGCATCAATACTGGCTGACGATAAGACCATACTTAGAAATATACCCAAGATTGAAGATGTCAATATTATGATAGAGGTGCTCAGAACACTCGGTGCCGGTGTAGATGTAGATCTGGAAAATAAGGCTATTGAGATAGACCCAGGGACTATTAACAGCTATGAAGCACCTTATGAGATAGTAAGAAAGATGAGGGCATCAATACTGGTTGCGGGACCGCTCTTGAGCAAATTCGGCAGGGTAAAGGTTGCTATCCCGGGCGGGTGTAATATTGGTTCAAGACAGATAGACCTCCATCTTAAGGGTTTTGAGGATATGGGGGCAAAGTATTCGGTAGAGCACGGTTATATTAACTGCATAGTTGACAGCGGTGATGCCGGAATAAAACTTTCAGGTGCCGTAGTAACTCTGGATTTTCCTTCAAGAGGAGCCACAGAGAACATAATAATGGCGGGAAGTCTGGCCAGCGGAAAGACAGTAATAAACAACGCAGCCAGGGAACCTGAAATAGCGGATCTGGTAAATTTTTTAAATGCCATGGGAGCGGATATACAGGGTGCAGGAACGGAATGTATTGTAATTAAGGGAGTTGAAAAACTAAAAGGAACAGATTACGAAGTAATGCCCGACAGTATTGAAGCCGGAACTTTTATAACCGCAGCAGGCCTATGCGGTGATGGGGTTGAGATTGAAAATGCAAGACTGGAGAATCTTGAGACATTTTATTCCAAGTTAAAAGAAATCGGGGTAAATATTTCAATTATTGATAAAAATAATATTAAGGTAGAGTCACCTAAAAAAATGTACCGGCCTATAAATGTAAGCACTCTTCCCTATCCTGGTTTTCCCACTGATCTGCAGCCTATAATCACTGTTCTTTTGTCAATTGTCCCCGGCGTTTCAATAGTTACTGAAAATGTATTTGAAAACAGGTTTATGTATGTCGATGAATTAAACAGAATGGGAGCCAATATAAAAATTGACGGGCACCATGCCGTGATAAACGGAGTTGAAAAACTTTCCGGAGCACCGGTCACCTCATTTGATCTTCGTGCCGGAGCGGCTGTGGTACTTGCGGCACTTGCAGCGGAGGGAACTACTGAGGTGAGCAATATATATCATATCCGGAGGGGCTATGAAGATTTTGAAGAAAAATTAAGCAGTCTTGGTGCAGATATTAAGAAAGTGAATTGACATAAGGGTCGATCCAGCTTAAATGAGATTTTATGGTAAGGTTTGATATTTAAATCAGTAAGAATGAGAAAGAATATAAAAGAGCCAAAAAACAAGGTCAAAAAAAGCAGCAGTAGGAGAGGATTTAACAGATTACCTTTATACTTGAGAGTAATAATAATAGTCTTATCTTCTATAGTTGTTATAGGCGGTCTGGGCGCAGGCAGTATATTTCTTTATATTAATTCAATAAATAAGACTATAAATTCAATTAACACATCAGAAGTGGAAAACATGCTTGCCCCCATTGAGTCTCCCCAGGAACCGGTTACAATCCTAATATTAGGACTGGATACCAGAGATACCTTAAATGACAGGGGCAGGGCAGATATAATAATGATGCTTTACCTGGATCCCGAAGAAATAACCGGCAGCCTCCTTTCCATACCCAGGGATACACTGGTAGATATACCTGGTCACGGGGAGGATAAAATCAATGCTGCATATGCATATGGCGGAGAAGAACTGATGATAAAGACCATAAATTCTTTTTTGGGAGCAGAAATAAACCATTACGTGACTATGGATTTTGAAGGATTTATACAACTGATAGATGCTCTCGGAGGTGTTGATATTAACATTGAAAGACCTCTGGTCGATCCAAAAAGCGGCGCCAACTTTTCAGCCGGCAACCATCATCTGACCGGAGAGCAGGCTCTGTCATATACCAGAAGCAGGTCTACTGAACTCGGCGACATTGGAAGAATACAGCGCCAGCAGCAGTTGTTCAAAGAGCTGTTAAAACAAAAATTGGATGTAAGATATTTATCCAGTGTTCCATATTATTTTAATATTTTGATGGATAATACCAGAACGGACCTGGATGTTTTGACTATCTTAAGCTATTCGAAAGCAATCCTTTCCTTCAGTTCGGAAAATTTTGAGACTTCTATTATACCTTCCCGCTCAGATTGGATAAAAGAAGGTACCATAAGCGTTCAGATCCCGGATATTGAAGAAGCAAGAGCGATGTGGCAGAGAATAATAAATGGGGAACCTGCAAGCAGATATAATGCAGAATATGCAGAGGTTGATGAAATACCAGATTCTATGACTGTGGGAACTGAGTATAAGTTCAAGGTCAGGGTCAAAAATACTGGAAATTTGACCTGGAACATGAATGGAGACAGCCCGGTCTATCTGGGTTATCACTGGATAGATTTTAACAGCAGGGAAGTAGTAGTCTTTGATGGTGAAAGAAGTATTATAAAAGAAGACGGCATAAATGTGGGAGAAGAAACAGTGTTCGATCTTGATGTCATATCTCCATCAGAACCGGGCGAATATATACTGCAGATCGATCTGGTTCATGAGGGCGTTACCTGGTTTTCTTTCCAGGGAGTACCGTCTCTGGAAAAATTTATAACTATGGATATATCTTATTCTGCTCAATATGATGATGAAGGTTCTACACCAAATTATTTAAAACCCGGCCAGGAATTTGAGGCACAGGTCACGGTAAGAAACAGTGGTTTTTTAAAATGGAGCATTGAAGGCAAAAATAAGGTGCGCCTTGGGACTCACTGGATAAACAGAGATACGGGAGAGGTGGTCATCTGGGACGGTGACAGGGGGTTGCTTTCAGAAGATGTCACTCATGATGAAGAGACAGCTGTAGAAATAAATATAAAAGCACCTGACGCGCCCGGTAGATATATATTGCAATATGATATGGTATATGAAGGAGTTGCCTGGTTTTCCGAAAAGGGAGTGATCCCGCTGGAAGTAAATGTAGATGTCGGTAGGGTCATCGATAAGAGCGTAGCTGCACAGACACATGTTATGCTTTTGAACGGCAACGGTATAAGCGGGTCTGCATATAAAATAAGTGATTATTTGAAGGACCAGGGATTTAAAGTGCTGGGGCTTTATAATGCAGACAGTTATAATTATGAAAAAACTGTAATATACTATAGCGAGGAGAATAAAAACAAGGCAGAGCAACTGACAATACTGTTTTCGAGTTGTGAGATGGAAGAAATTCCGTCAGGTGTTTTTAAACAAGAGTATGATGAAGATGCCGAGGTAGCTGTAATAGTCGGTAAGGATTATTTAAAGAACCTTGAATAAGTAATAAAGTATCAAGATTGCAATGGATATAGTAAAAATAAAGAATAACACAATACAGATACTGTTTGATATAATTATATTCTTTTCATCATTTACTATATCCTTTTTTTTAAGAGGGCAGCTGCAGCAGGGCCTCCTGCCGGAATATACCGATTATTTTATTGAATATATTTTGATAATAATTGCAGTAAAGCTTTTAAGCTTCATTTTATTTGGCATATACAGAAAAATCTGGAAATATGCCAGTCTTAGAGATTTTCTTACTATTGTGCTTTCACTGGCTTCAAGTTCTGCAGTTATGGTTGTAATATTTTATACAATAGAAGCTCCATATTTCCCGAGGAGTATACTTGTCATAGATTTTCTGCTTTCTGTCATCCTGATCGTGGGCTCAAGATTTTCAGTTAGGATGTTTAACGAAATAGAGTTTGGAAAGATCAATATCCGTAAAAAAAGAACACTGATCGTAGGGGCCGGCGATGCCGGTGAGTTAATAGTAAGAGAAATAACTAGGCAGAGGGACAGCGAATATATTCCGGTGGGATTTTTAGATGATGATAAGACAAAGATCGGGCGCCAGATTCATGGTATAAAAGTTTTCGGCAGAACTGATGAGATCAAAAAATATATTAATAAGCTGGCTGTTGATGAAATAATAATAGCAATCCCTTCGGCCAGCGGTTCAGTTAGGAAAAATATCACTTTTAAGGCAAAGGAAGCAGGTGTAATATGTAAGACCCTCCCCACTCTTTATGAAATAATAGATGGAAAAGCGCATCTCTATCAATTAAGAGATATCCGCATAGAAGATATATTGGGAAGGAAGCCGGTAGAGATCAATTACAGCCAGCTTTTAGGGCAGCTTAAAGGAAAGCCCATCCTTATAACTGGTGCCGGAGGATCCATTGGATCTGAACTCTGCAGACAGGTAATAAAATTTAAACCATCAAGTCTGATCCTTGTAGATCATTCCGAAAATAACATTTTTCTTATAGAGCAGGAACTCTCTACAAAGCTTGATTACTATCATTCTGTGCCGATTGTCACAGATATAAGGGATATTACCAGTATCAAGGGTGTATTTAAAAAATATAAACCTGAGATTGTATTTCATGCCGCTGCCTATAAGCATGTACCGCTTATGCAGTTAAACCCTGAAGCTGCACTCCAGAATAACTTTCTGGGTACCAAAGCTCTGGTAAAATTATCGGTTTCAAACGGAGTTAAAAAGTTCGTGATGCTTTCTACGGACAAGGCGGTCAAACCAAGCAATATAATGGGAATATCAAAATTGCTTTCTGAAAAATACCTGCAGTTGCTGTCAAAGGTGAAAAGTACAAGTTTTATAATAGTAAGATTTGGAAATGTGCTCGGTAGCGAGGGCAGTGTGGTACCAATATTCCGCAAACAGATAGAGAACGGCGGCCCTGTGATCGTCACCCATCCAAAGATGACCAGATTTTTTATGACTATAACTGAAGCATCACAGTTGGTTATACAGGCGTGTGTGATGGGCAATGGCGGGGAGATATATGTTCTTGATATGGGGGAACCCATAAGTATTTTGGAACTGGCTAAAAATATGATAAAACTTTATGGACTGGAGCCGGGAAAAGATATCAAGATCAGTTTTTCGGGAGTAAGAAGGGGAGAGAAATTTACAGAAGAATTAGCTGATAGCAATGAGAATCTCAAGGCTACAAAATTCTCTTCAATATTCATGGCTGAAAATAAAAAAGAGCAGGATAAGGAAAAAATGTTAAATCTACTGTTTAACATTGAAAAGGAGATCCAGCTCTTGGATTATAAAAATTTATTTAAAGATCTTAAAAAGGTCGTCCCCAATTTTAATGAAAAGAAGATGTGGTCCAAGTTATAGAAAAATGGCTGGCAGGTCTTTTAGTTTATGATTTACAGGATTACAAAAAGATTTCTGGATATAATATTTTCAATTGTTTTAATAATACTTTTCATCCCTCTCTGGGTGATCATTCCGGTTATGATAAAAATAGATTCTCCGGGTAGAGTAATATTTAAACAGAAGAGGGTGGGGCCGGGCAGCAGTTATTTTACCATTTACAAATTCAGAACTATGAAGGAGGGCACTCCTGATATACCTACCGACAGGTTAAAAAACCAGAGTACGCTGAACACCGGAGTCGGGACATTCTTGAGAAGGTCAAGTATAGATGAGATCCCCCAGCTTATAAATATACTGAAGGGGGAATTGAGCTTTGTAGGTCCCAGGCCTGCATTGTATAATCAGGATCTGCTTATAAAACTAAGGAAGGGGAAAGGCGTAGACAGCGCCAGGCCGGGAGTGACCGGACTTGCCCAGATAAGCGGGAGAGATACGCTTTCGATACCTGAAAAGGTAAAATATGACCAGTTGTATATCAAGGATGCTTCGCTGCTGTTTGATATAAAGATATTTATAGCTACGGTTAAAGCAGTGATCACCGGAAGGGGTGCCAATTAGTTTTGGGCCTCCAGTTTTTTTATCAGTTTTTCTATGCCTTTTTCAAAACTCACTGGTGAGAAACCAAAATCTTCTCTGGCTTTCTGGTAGGAATATGCCTTATCCACCCCCATTCTTGCTATCTGATCGGCAGTCAGCAGTGGATTTCTTGAGACCCCGGCATATAAAGAAATCAATAATTTGGAAAGTCTTAGGGGGAGTTTTATTACTCTGAATCTCTTTTTTAATTTTTCTCTTACTGTTTTCAGCATGTCATTATATTTTAAAGGGTTTTTTCCTGCTATATTATAGGTTTTTTTATAAGTCTTCTTATTATTGATGATAATTGAAACAGAGCCGGCTACGTCTTCTATATATATGGGCTGGATAAGGTTATTCCCGCTTCCGAAAGTCATAAAAAAACCTTTATCTTTTATAAATTTTATCATTTTTGAGAAGTTAAGGTCATCTTCTGACCCATATATCATAGATGGCCGGAGTATTGTATAATCAAGTCCGGATTTTTTTATCAGGTTTTCAGATTTTATTTTTTGGCTTTTGATCCTGCTTTCAAGTGGGATCAAAACAGTAGTGGAGCTGATAAAAATGACCCTTTTGAGCCCTGCACAGGCTGCTGTTTTTAGAAATGTCTCAAGGAGATGTGTATGTTCCAGATCCACTATATATATCACGCTTTTAGCTTTTTTTATGGCGGTTATTATTGAATCACCGCTTTCAAGAGTCCCGGTGCTGAAATCAATATTTTTACCTACCGACTTTGCAATGCCCAAAAGAGCAGTCCTGCTGCTGGACGGCCGTACCAGGCAGTTTACCTTATAGTTTTTTACCAGCAGTGCTTTTAAGACTTCCGGTCCTAAAAAACCTGTTGCTCCGATCAGTAGAATCATTTTTTCTCTGTTTAAATCAAACTTTCTATGATTGCAGTACTGAATAATAGTAAGTGCTTTAAAGATTCAATCATTATACATTTTAAAGTTTTCTATATCAGTATATCAAAATAGTCAAATCCTCTGGGTGCGACTACCTCAAAATGTTTTCTATCCAAAGTAAGAATTTTATTTACCTTAAGCCGTTCAGCAATGGCTATAATTGAGGCATCGACATAACCTATGTTTAATTTATCATATTTTTTTAGAATTTCTATGATCCTCATAATATCTTCATCTTTTAAGATCTCCAGATGGAAACTTTTATTGATTTCTTCAAGCAGTTTTACTTCAAAATAAGGGCCCAGCCTTGTGTTAATGTGATAACACAATTCTGGTATGGTAGTAGAGGGCAGTATATAATAAAACCCATTTTTCTTTAAAAAAAAATCCTTAACTAAATTATGACTTTTATCACCTTTATCTATCAAGGAGTATATTGCGCTTGTCTCTAAGATTATCTGCATTTTTCTATCCTTCGATTTTTAGTTAATCTTTACCGAATCTTTTAAGATATTGGTCCTTTTTATTTGCTATATCTGAACCTCCACTGTCGCCAATACCAATTATGCCTATTTTACTTTTAGGGACATTTTTGGTTACATAATTTTTTACCGCTTCTCTTATTAGAAAAGAAGTAGATTTATGGGAGAGTTTTGAAAGGCTTTTAAGTTTTAGCATTGTATCCTTATCCAGAAGTATCGATGTTCTTTCTTTTTCCATTTGGTTTTCCTGTTATTTAATATTAATAATATTATGCATATTAATAATACTAATATATTAAATATGCTATGTCAATCCTTTTTCATATTACGATGCTGCAATTTAAGATATTTGAATAATATTAGCTGTGTTTTATGTGAAGCCCTAGAGTATGCCGTCAGTAACTCTTAAGGGTTAAATTATATAAGATTTATGATATTATCTTATAGATTTTTAAATACAGAGCCTGTAAGAAGAGAAGAAATGGAAGTAATATGGATTATTTATATCTGCGTGATGGCTTCAGCGGTAATTGCAGTTTTATACTTGTACGCATTCAGGTATGAACCGTTTAATTTCAAGCTGTCGGATGTAGATATATTTGTAAAAGATAAACTGACGGGCAAGACTGGCGTGAATAGACCAGCTAAACCTATCCTGACCATTCTGCATCTCTCTGATTTTCACCTGCGGGAGAATTCGAAAGGAAAAAGATTATTTAAATTTGTAAGGAGCCTAAGCAGGCTGAATGTGGATTTTATTTTAATTACCGGCGATCTCCTGGAGAGTGATAAAAATATCGGCTATCTTGTTGAGATGCTTTCCCCTTTAAGGGCAAAATATGGGAAATATGCTGTTTTTGGCGTACACGACCACTACTATAAAACGGTAGCGGAGTTTTTAAAAAATATTTTTAAGAAAAAAAGGAAATATAAAAAGGAAAATGATGTTGCTTATATAACAAAAAGGCTGAGTGATATCGGTATAGAAGTTTTGGTAAACCAGGTAAGAAAAATCAGTATAAAAGGCAGTGAAATAAATAATGTAGAGATCATAGGTCTTGATGATCCTATAATCAAAAAAACTGACATAGCAAAGGCTTTTTCATATATCGGACCAATAAAGAAATCAAAACCTCTGAAAAGATCCGATTACCTTAAAGAATACAGAGACACATTTAAATTGAGAAAATCCAAAATACATAAGTTAAATAATAACAGTTTACTGCGGATAATACTGCTGCATACCCCTGATTCCGGATCAATAATAGATCTGGCCGCTAAGGGCTCGGATATCATATTAAGCGGTCATACCCATGGAGGTCAGGTCAGATTACCGCTGATAGGAGCGATAATCTCAGGCTGCAATATAAAGACAAAATTTGCTTCAGGCCTTTTTTATTTTAAAAAATTTGTTCTTTACGTATCAAGAGGACTGGGAGAGGGAAGATATTCACAATTTAGATTTTACTGTCAGCCGGAGGCAAGTCTGATCAGGATTTATAACATCCGGTAATATGTTAAAATGGAGCCGATGTGCTTTAAACCGTCTGCTGGTTTAAAAGCTCGCCGCAGTTTTATATAATATTTAGTCAAGATATTGTTTAAGGGGAATAATATTTATGGCTAAGATAAAAGGGGGCTGTCCCGGACAGGATACAGCCTTCCTGAAAGATTTTAAAACTAATATAGTGCCTTGTCCCAAGTGCGGGCATGAGATCGAGTTTTTTGCTGACGAAATAAAGGTAAAATGTCCCAGATGCAGTGCAAGTGTATTTAAGGTAAATCCTCAGGTGATAGAATACCGGGACGGCAGATTGGTCTTCAGCGGAATAAATAAAAGCTGTCTTGATTGGTGCGGAGGGTGTCTTAACAAAAAGGATTACAGGGATATAGAAGAAAATAGGGAAAGGATTGAAAAAAAGAAAGAAGACCTGAAAGAATTAATTGATTCGGTCAGTAAAAAAGAAAGAGATGTAATTGATTTCTTTATAGAAGCTTTTAATAAAAGTATAAATAATCCCAGGTTAATCGATGAAAAGATATTTCAATTACTTCAGAAGGAAAATACTAGTCTTTTTGTAAGAGCAAGAAATTATTACTTAAATTTTATAAATCAGTAAATTATGAAAAAAAAGGGATCAAATCCCATTTTAAAGTTTACAATCATTATAATCCTTATAGCAGTGGCTGGGTTTCTAATCTTCTATACTATTGATAATCCTGGTTTCTGGAAAAATAAATTTTCTTCTATTTTCGACGGTGATGAAAGTGGTGAGACAATAGCCAGTCCGGATGACACTGGTGAGGGGCAGTCGGGGAATACTGCCGGGGAGGGATCTGTAACTCTGGAGGACATTGATGAAGATGGTACCGGGGATTCAGCGGAAGCCGGGGCAGATTATGAAGAAGGTTCGGAGGATAGCAGCAGTAGTCCCTCTATATGGCAGAAAATAATTGATTTTTTCAGGAGGAATGAAAATAGTGAGGCAGGAGAAGAAAGCTACCCGGGAAAGCTGGAATTGAATTTTTATTTTTCCAGCCTGGAAGAGGAGAAGAAATTAGTTTCTGAAAAAAGGACTATAATTGCAGGTAGCTCGGAAACGGCAGTCAGAAATGCTGTTACCGAGCTGCTGAAAGGTCCGGAAAAGTCATATCATTTTCCGGTGGTACCGGCTGGAACGGAACTCATAGATGCAGAGACCAATAAGAACATAGCAGAGATCGATTTATCTCAGGAATTTTTAAATGAAAGTCTGGACAGCAGGATTTTAGATGAATATATAATTTACTCTATCGTAAATACACTTACCGAGATTCCCGAAATAGAGGGGGTTATTTTTTATATAGAAGGAATAAGGATCAAAGTATATGGAAATATAGACCTTTCTATTCCTGCTATCAGAAATAAAGAGTATTTAGAAGAGCAGTAGCCTGACAGCGAGATGGCGGAAGTTATATATTTGATTTTCAATAAGAAGGGAAAAAATATATAATACAAATCTAAAAATGTTATAAAGGAGATCGGCTTGAAAGTACTGATTACCGGAGGAGCAGGTTTTATAGGTTCAAATGTGGCCGAAGGGCTATTGGAAAAGAATTACCAGGTGGTCATAATCGATGACCTTTCCAATGGAAAAGAAGAAAACATACCCAAAAAAGCAAAATTCTATAAGATTGATATCAGGGATAAGGAAATACAGAAAATATTTAAGGAAGAAAAACCTGATATTGTAATACATAATGCTGCCCAGTTGAGTGTAAGAGTGTCGGTAGAGGATCCGATGATGGATGCAGATATAAATATAATGGGTGGTCTTAATATTATTAACAACTGCCATATTTACAATGTAAGTAAGATAATATTTGCGTCCAGCGGGGGTACAGTATACGGAGAACAGGAATATTTTCCCGCAGACGAAGAACATCCTGCCAGACCCATATCGCCTTACGGAGTGGCCAAGCTTGCTACAGAGAACTATCTATATTATTTTTATAAGAATTACGGTCTAGATTACATATCCTTAAGGTACGGCAATATATATGGACCCAGGCAGGACCCTTACGGAGAGGCGGGAGTAGTAGCGATATTTTCAAAAAAGATACTGGAAGGTAAAAACCCTACTATTAATGGAGACGGACTACAGACCCGAGATTATGTCTATGTAAGGGATGCGGTTGATATAAATTTAAGGGCTATAGAAAGTGATTTTACAGGAGTGGTAAATGTAGGAACAGGAAAGGAAACTAACGTGATCAGGCTGTTAAATATCTTAAAGGAAGCATCGGGTAAAAAGGACATTGAAGAGATCCATGGTCCTCTAAAAGATGGGGAACAGCGGAGAAGCCAGCTTTCTTACAGAATGGCAGAAGAAATGCTGGGCTGGAAGCCGGCGGTGTCAATAGAAGAAGGGCTGAAGCTGACCTATGCTTGGTTTAAAAATCATTAGACCACAGCTTCTAATAATATATTGCCATTTATTAAGATTTTTTTATTAAAAAGGTTACTTTTAGAATTTTAAATATAAAAACCGTATTGAATATTTTCCAACTCGCTGTACTTTTTAGAGACTATAAATGATTCTTTTATACCAAGTTCAGCAGTAATTCTTAACAGCTTATTTAGATCTTGTCTGGAAGGATTTATTTTTACTTCAATAGCGGTATTCTTATTAAGGATAAAATCAATTTCAACTCCGCTTTTCCTCTGATAATAATTAATTTCTCCTTTTATTCTTAAGTTCTGGAAAATATTATTTTCGAATAGTGCTCCTTCATCTAATTTAGCAAAATTATTTACCAGCCCACAATCACAGATGTAAACTTTTGGCATTTTCCTTACTTCTATATCTTTCCCTTTGCTAAAAGGCTTTATAGTTTTTATTAAGTATGTATCTTCTAAGAAAGAAATATACTGGTAAAGTGTCGGGCGGGAGATTGAAAGCTCCCTGGATAATTTTTGAATATCTAGTTTTGAACCGACTCTCTGCATCAATAATAATATCAAATCTCTAATTTTATTATTTCTCTTGAAATCTCCTATTCTTAATACTTCTAATTGGAAATAAGAAGTAAAAATATCTTCTAATGATCTTCTCTTTCCATCAGCATTTTTTTTCAGGACAACTTCCGGGAAACCGCCAAACAGCAGGTACTCTTCATAAAGATTAGAAATAGTATCAAAGACGGATTTATTCAAAGTCTTTAAATTATCGGGTAGTTTTATATTGCTTCCCTTGAATAAAAGGAATTCTTTGAAATTCAAAGGGAAAAGTTCGAAAATATATTTTCTACCAGCCAAAGATTCAGTAAAAAAATTTTTTAAATAATAAGTTGCCGAGCCGGTAAGAAAACATTTTATCTGGTAGTGGTCAATTAGATATTTGACGACTGACGGTATTTTTTTTAACAGTTGGATCTCATCTAAAAACAGATAGGACTTTTTAGTAAAATCTAAGCCCAGAAATTCAAGCGTGGACTTGATTGTTTCATAATTTTCCTCTTCAAAATACTTTTGATTTAACGGATTCTCTAAATCCAGGAAGATCTTGTTATCAGAATCAATTTTATCATATATAAATCTGATTAAACTTGTCTTGCCCACTCTCCTCATCCCGGTTACAATAATTGCTTCAGGAGAGTCTATATATTTTTTTATTTGATTAAATAATAATCTTTCCTTTAACATACGCTCTGTATTGATATAGTACTATTTGTTAAATACTAATTTACATATAGTAATACTATTTGTCAAGTGTAATTTAAATATACTATTTTTATACTAATTATTTTTATTGAAATAGGCAATTGAAATTATCAATTTTCACATTATTCATTAAAAATAAAAATTCTTAATATTAATATTATTATTTATGACCTGATAGACAAAACATTTAATAGTTTGTAAAGTATAATCTAATTAGTAATGATAAAAATATGAAAGATTATAAAAATTCTCTATAATTAAATCTTAAAAGCAATAAAATATAGGAAAATAATTATTATTTATGCCTAATAGTAATAAAAGTAGTTATATTAGAAAGTAGTTATATTATATTTCTAAAGCGGGTAAACGGGTAGGAAATGGATAAAAGTAAAAAAAGAAAAATCCTCAATATAGTCCCAACTCCCTTTTTTGCCGATAGGGGATGCCATATGAGAATACTGGGTGAGATGAAGGCGCTGGCAAAATACGGGTACCAGAATATCATAGTCACCTATCATAACGGCAGGGACCTTGAGGGCCTTGATATCAGGAGGATAATAAATATTCCCTGGTACAAAAAGCTTGAAGCGGGACCATCCATCCATAAATTTTATATAGACCTTATACTGTTCTTTAAGGCTGCGGCTGTATATATCAGGGAAAAACCGGACATAATATACGGGCATCTTCATGAAGGTGCATTTGTGGGAGGCCTTATAAAATACCTTTTGACCTGGGGAAAGATCCCTCTGGCTTTCGATGTTCAGGGAAGTCTTACTTCAGAGCTTGATACTTTTAACTGGATCAAGGGAAGAAAGCCGATCAGGTGGTTTTTTTATACACTGGAGAGGTTTATCTGCAGGATGCCGGATTTTTTTATATGCAGCTCAGTGTCCAATGGAGATATCATAAAGAATAGATTTAACATAGACCCAGACAGGGTAAGGGTGGTAATAGACGGGGTACATACTGATTTTTTCAGTAAAACTCCCCAGGAAGGATTCAAGCAGAAACTTGGAATACCCGAAGATGCACCTGTTATAATATTTACCGGAGCGCTTCTGGCGGCTAAAGGCATCTGGAATTTGATCTCGTCAATCCCCCTGGTATTAAAGAAGGTAGGGGGTGCCCATTTCCTTATCGTTGGTTATCCGGTAGAGGAGGCATCCAAAAGGGTCAAGGAGCTGGGAGTGGGGAAAAACGTTCATTTTACCGGAATGGTAGATTATTTCAAGCTCCCTGATTACTTACTGGTAAGCGATGTAGCAGTAGAGCCTAAAGTCGATAAGGCGGGTGAAGCCAGCGGAAAGGTTATAAACTACATGGGTGCGGGGCTTCCAGTAGTTTGTTTTGAGGGTAAAAATAACCGCAGGTTCTTAGGCGAAGGCGGAATATATGCTGCTGATGACAGGGTTGAAAATCTTGCAGAGAAGATGATATGGGCCGTTAAAAATTCTAAAGAAGCCGAGAAGCTGGGGGAGTTAAATAAAAAAAGAGTTGAAAAAGTATTTTCCTGGAACAACAGCATAAAGGACACGGTCGAGGCTTTTGAAAAATTGATATCCAAGTGATTTTATTAGATTTTTAAGTATTTAGTTATATTGTAAGAAAATATCTTTATTGATATTATACTTCAATATTATGATATAAATTTACTGCATTAGTTTAAGCGTAAGGAAAAAATATGAAGGTTTGTGTTATAGGGATTGGATATGTGGGCCTGGTCACCGGTGTCTGCCTGGCTGAAATAGGTAATACTGTATTTTGTGTGGATAAAGATGAAGATAAGATAGGGATGCTCAAAAAAGGCCGGGTGCCCATATATGAGGAAGGCCTTGAAGAACTGATAAAGAAGAATAGTAAAAAAGGTAATCTGATATTTAATAATGATGTGGGCTATGGTATCAGGGAAAGCGATATCATATTTATATGTGTCGGTACTCCCCCTCTGCCGTCAGGAAAGTCTGATCTTTCTGCTATTGATGAGGTAGCAAGATTGATCGGTAAGTCGATCAACGGATATAAGATCATTTCAAATAAAAGCACTGTCCCGATCGGTACGGCGAAAAGGATCGAAAAGATAATCAATGAAAATCAGGGCAGCGGTAATAATTATGATTTTGATATAATATCCAACCCCGAATTCTTAAAGGAAGGCGAGGCTGTAAAGGATGCCTTCTTTCCGGAAAGGCTTGTAATAGGATCTGATAGTAAAAAGGCAATAGACGTTATGAAGGAACTTTATAAACCCATAATAAATCAGGACTTTGATTACGCTGTAAACAATACTCACAGGAAAGACAGCATACCTGTTCTTATAACTGACCCAACCAGTTCGGAACTAATAAAATATTCTTCTAATGCATTTCTTGCTACCAAGATCTCATTTGTCAATGAGATCGCCAACATATGTGAGAGGGTAGGTGCAAATATTCTGGATGTAACATACGGCATGGGTCTGGACAGTAGAATCGGGACCGGTTTTATGAAAGCTGGGATCGGCTGGGGAGGCTCATGCTTTCCAAAGGATGTCAGGGCATTAAGTCATACTGCAGAGGAATACGGATCGACTGCGAATATTTTAAATTCGGTGATACAGGTCAACAACCATCAGAGATTTAAAGTAATACAAAAAGCTATGGATATACTCGGTATTATTGATGATAAGATAATCGGTGTCTTGGGGCTTTCTTTCAAGCCCAATACAAATGACACCCGGGAAGCACCTTCTATTACTATAATAAACAAGTTTCTGGAACTCGGTGCGGAAGTAAGAGTTTATGATCCTGTGGTAAAAGAGTACCCAAAAGATATGGATGAGGGAGTTGTTATGGCGAAAAGTGCCTATGAGGCATTGGAAGGGGCTGATCTAATGGTTCTGGTGACGGAGTGGAACGAATTTAGCAGTTTAGATTTTAAAAAGATAAAAAAATCAATGGCCAGCTTTAATATCATTGACGGCAGAAATATATTGGACAGGCAAAAACTCCAGGAGATGGGTTTTAATTATACCGGTATTGGATATTGATCAATAAAAACAGATTAGGAGGCTTGTTTTGATTGACGGGGTTAAAATAAAAAAATTAAAGGTCATACCTGATGAAAGAGGCAGGTTGATGGAGATGCTGCGCTCAGATGATGATCTTTTTGTAAAATTTGGTCAGGCCTATATGACTACCGCATATCCGGGTGTAGTCAAAGGGTGGCATTATCACAAAAAACAGATAGACAACTTTGTGGTGGTCAAGGGAATGATGAAGGTTGTCTTATATGACAGCCGCAAGGGCTCACCGACCTACAAGGAGGTCAATGAATTTTTCATGGGAGAGCATAATCCGATGCTTCTTCAAATACCTCAATATGTCTTTCACGGTTTTAAATGTATAAGCGATAATGAAGCTGTATGTATTAACTTGCCCACTGAAGTTTATAACTATGATGAACCTGATGAGTTCAGAGAAGACC
>Ga0315545_1002140_pt1 | contig 18206 bp, 14 predicted proteins | sample SalMarSW160210MG_FD_203096 | JGI IMG/M metagenome (GOLD analysis project Ga0315545, IMG submission 203096) | Salt marsh sediment microbial communities from the Plum Island Ecosystem LTER, Massachusetts, United States - Salt Marsh Sediment SW1602-10 ...
TGAAGTAATGAAGATAAAGGAACTTATTGCGCAACAGGGAAGGAGCATTTCCTTTGAGTTCTTCCCGCCTAAGACCAAGGAGGACGAAGACCAGCTATTTAAAGCGATAGCCGAGCTAGAATCGTTTCCCCCCGCTTTTGTGTCAGTAACCTATGGCGCTGGTGGTGGCACTCTGAAAAATACCAGGCAAGTGATACTGCGCATAAAGCGGGAGACTTCTCTTACTCCTATGCCCCACCTCACCTGCGTTGACCAAAGTGAAGACGAGCTTAAAGATATTCTGGAGGATTACAAGGAGCAAGGTATTGAAAATGTCCTCGCCCTCAGGGGAGACCCGCCCAAGGGCACCGAAAAATTCGTTGCTCCCCCGAATGGCTTCTGTTATGCCATCGATTTGGTAAAACTTGGTGTCTCAGTCGGTGGCTATTCCATCGGGGTAGCGGTATATCCCGAGGGACATACTGAGTCGCCGAGCCCGGAAATGGATATGCACTACACCAAGCAGAAAATTGATGCTGGAGCCGATTTCGCCATTACGCAGATGTTCTTCGATAACCGCTTCTTCTACGATTTCGTGGAGCGGGCGGAGAAGGCTGGAATCAGCGTTCCTATAATACCTGGCATCATGCCCATCACTGACATTGAAAAAATAAAGAGGTTTAGCCAGATATCCGGTGCCACTATACCGGCACCCCTTGTAGAGCGGATGCAAGAAGCAACGTCGGCTGATGAAGCTCGCCAGTTTGGCATAGACTTTACCACCGGGCAATGCCAAGACTTGCGGCGGAACGGCGTCCGCCACCTCCACTTTTATACTCTAAACCACAGCCAAGCGGTAACTGAAATACTGCGTAATCTCGGCTGGTAGGTATAGCCGTCTGGGTCCCTAAGCAGGTCACAAAATGGCTTTTTGTTAACAAAAACTCAGAATGTTCAGTACACGGTTCTTCATAATTGCATAATTCCCGATATGCTATAATAGGTGACAATGACCAAAGCCACAATAAAACGCCACGTCAAGATAGTCTGCACACTGGGTCCTGCCAGTAGTTCTCCCGAAGTTATTGAAAGTATGTTAAAAGGTGGTATGGACATCGCACGCTTTAACCTGGCGTATGGTACACTTCAGGAGCATAGCCAGCTCATCTCTGAAGTTCGGCGGCTCGGTCAAAAGCTCAAACTCCCTGTAGGCATCCTTCTCGACCTTCCGGGACTGAAACGTAGCCACGGGGATATCAAGGCTGTTTTCGGTCAGCACCTTGATTTTGCTCTTGCCCAGGACGTTGACTTCGTTGCCCTATCCTTCATCTCCTCAGTGCGACAGGTACAAGAGGTTAAGCAGTTGCTCAGAAAAATGAAGGCTGATATACCGGTCATTGTCAAGATAGAGGAGGCGCGGGCTCTGGAAGAGAGCGGAGCCATGCTTGAAGCAGGGGAAGGTATCATGGTGGCCAGAGGAGACCTAGCCCTCGACATAAGCATTGAGAAGGTACCAATGGCTCAGAAACAGCTAATAACTGAAGCCAACCGCCGGGGAAAGCCAGTAATTACCGCCACCCAGATGCTTGAGTCCATGGTCCGGTCAGCCACGCCGACCAGGGCAGAGGCCGCCGACGTAGCCAATGCTGTCCTTGATGGCAGTGATGCTCTGATGCTCTCTGAGGAAACAGCCATTGGTAGTTATCCCGTCGAAGCTATGGAGACAATGGTAAAAATAGCCCTGGAAGCTGAGACAATGTTCCCCTATGAGGAGATACTCCGCAGCCGGTGGCAAGATGTTTTGCCTGAGGTCAATGACGCGGCTGCCAGAGCAGCCTGCCAGATGGCCCACCAGGTGCAAGCTAGAGCCATCATAGCCTTTACCACCGCCGGGACTACGGCCTTAAGGGTATCGAAATATAGACCGTATCATCCTATTCTAGCTGTAACCCCGTCGGCATCAGTGGTGAGCCGCCTTTCATTAGCCTGGGGGGTACTACCACTTCAAAAACCTGAGCCGGCAAACCTGGAGGAGGTCTTCGAGCTGGCAAGCCAAGCGGCGCTGGAGATAAATCTGGCTAAGAGAGGCGACTTGATAGTGATTATCGCTGGAATTCCCCTAGGTGTTCCAGGAAGCACTAACTTAGTCAAAATACATAGTATCTAATTTACGCTCGGTTTGGTTTTAGCCTTCACTAAATCAACTATCCAATGCGCTTGTGAGTTTTCGTACCTTATATATCTTATATATATATTGGCTAGGTGACCTTGTGCCCTATAGCATAGAAGGTAGCCGTCGAGTTTATGAAGTTAGATATACACCGCTGCACTTTATAGCGTAGTGTTACCCGGTTCGTTGCCAACGCCACATACTTCCCTTTTCAAAGGTGTAATTATAGCTCGCGCGCATGGGTTCGTCTCCACTCGGTGTGTTGACAAGCACATAAATGAGAGCTAAACTTGAGTCACAACACATAAAATGACCTTAAAATAGTATATCGGTTTAGGGATGAGGCGATGAAAGAAGAGCACTGGAGCCGCTAAATCATAGGCGGTGGCTGATGTCCTTTTTCTTTATAGTGTGCTAGCCGAAGCTCATTGTAAGGGAGGTGTGAAAGTGGGTGAATCAAACATAGAAGAGATGAAAGCTAAAAGGGATGTTGAAGGCTTGACAAAGGCTTTGAAGGATAAAGACTGGTCTGTTCGAAGGGAAGCAGCAGCGGCTCTTGGGGATATAGGAGATGCCAGGGCAGTGGAACCCCTCATCCAGGCTCTGAAGTATGAGAAAAAGAGTCCTAGACTGGTAACAACGGCAGCCTGGGCTCTTAGCAAGATTGGAGCACCTACGGTGGACCCCCTTATCCAGGCTCTGGAGGATAGGAGTAAGAATGTTCGACTGGCAGCAGTATGGGCTCTTGGAGAGATAAAGGATTCCAGGGCGGTGGGACCCCTCACCCGAATGGTGGAACCCCTCATCCAGACTCTGGAGAGCAAATATTCGTCTGTTCGGGGGGCAGCCGGAGGGACTCTTAAAAAGATAAGGGGTTCCAAGGCGGTGGAACCCCTCACCCAGGCTCTGAAGCATACAGATTGGGATGTTCGGCTGGCAGCCGCCGGGGCTCTTAAAAATATAAGGGATTCCAAGGCAGTGGAGCCCCTTATCCAGACCCTGAAGGGCAAGGATTGGCATGCTCGGCTGGCGGCAGCCAGGGCTCTCGGAGAGATAAAGGACCCCAGGGCGGTGGGACCCCTCACCCAGGCCCTGAAGGATGAGAATAAGAATGTTCGAGATGCAGCCGCAGGGGCTCTTGGAGAAATAAAGGACCCCAGGGCGGTAGAACCCCTCACCCAGGCTCTGAAAGATGAAGATAGCGGTGTTCGAGATGCAGCAGCAGGGGCTTTGGAGAAGCTCAAGGGGAAGAAAAGCTAAAGACGAGTAGTAGACGGGGCTCTCGGACGGATGAAGCGGGAGCCTAAAAAACCGATGTATGGACATCTAAAACGCATTAGAGAAATCAGGGCTTTGTCCCGAAAGGACCTTGCTCAACAGTCCCACGTTAACGCGAGTACGATTTACAGGGCAGAACGGGGACAAACCAGACCGAGACCGAGCACAGTCAGGAAGTTGGCTCAGGCGCTCGGTGTGCCGCCTGATGAACTATTAAATAAACAAGGTAGGTTAGTATTGTGACCTGTTATATTAGGAATACAAATAACTTCTACCTCATTCAAATCATGTGCTTTAGTGAGGGGGTGTCAACATGAAGCTATTTGTCATCTTTCCGGCTAGAAATGAGGCTAAGACTATAGCCCAGTGCGTTGAAATCGCTAAAAAAAGTAAATACGAGCCGGAGATACTGGTGGTTGACGGTAACTCATCAGATAAAACCAGGGCAGAGGCTAAGAGTGCTGGTGCCACAGTCATAATGCAGAGCAAGGGCATCTACCCGGCTAAAGGTGTAGCCTTAAAAGACGGGCTGAAGGAGGCCTTTAACCGAGGGGCAGATTACATCATGTTTCTTGATGCCGATATTGTCAATCTGACGCCGGAATGGGTCGACCTGCTTGCCGAGCCCGTGATTGAAAAAACCTGCGATATGTCCCGGGGTTATTACCGCAGAGCCGAATATGATGGTGCCGTTACCAAGCTGGTGGCCAAGCCGCTGGCCTGGGTCTTCTTCCCTGAGGTTTTCCATTTTAGCCAACCTCTTACCGGCGAAATATGTGGCACTGCCGAGCTCTTCAAGGACCTGTTTATGAGCCGAGACTGGCCCGATGGCTGGGGTATAGATATCTGGTTGTTAATAGAGGCTGCCATGAAGAACTACGATATTTCTGAGGTATATTTAGGAACAAAAATACACACCTCCAGGCAGGATTACCAGAAAGATGTAGTCAGACTGACCAAGATGGCAGAACAGGTATCACTGACCACTTTCAAAGAAGCGATAAAATACAAACGAGTAGAGAATCTAAAAAGCCTGCGCTTGTAGCCGCTGCTCAAATCCCCCTTATTAAATAAATCTTACCGGGCGAAAAGCCCCGGTTATTAAAAAAGCCTACCACGCTGGTTTATATCCAAGGCAAAATGCCCGCAAAAGCTGAAGGTAACACAAGCTTGTTTTGTTACCTCGCCACACAATATTATGCTTTGGGAATAAGCTCTGCTCCTGTTTGCCCCGTTGACCCCAACTCTAGAGCCTGTATAATCTAGCGCAAGGAAGGAGGCAAGGGGTAGTCCCCTTTTCTCCTGTCTTAATGGGGTTCAGGTGGTCGCCGGTTTAAATCCGGCCACCCCGGCCATAATATAGGAGAAACCGGCTCTAAAGAGGGAGTCTATCACCCACTTGTTTATTTGAGAGCACGCCCGATGAGCACCGAGCAATTGGCATATCTGGCTACTCTCTCGGCAACACCGCCTAGAAAGAGTGACTCGATTCTGGATAGCCCTCTGCTCCCGAGGGCGATGATGTCCGGATTATACTCCTTGGCAGCGGCTAGCACGGACTCGGCGGCTCCTCCTTTTACAACTACGGATGCAGTCCGGTAGCCTTTGGTTTGGAATTGTTTCTCGGCGTTGGTGGTTATCTTCCGTGCCTCGTTTTCTTCAGCTTCTTGCAGCTTGGTCAGTATCTCTTGGTTGGTTTGGAAATCAAGCGTTGGTGTCTTTACCCACGCTGCCAGATGCGACTGGAGAGCAGTCATCACAATGACCTCACACTTCGGCGGCAATGGCAAATCTAAAAGAACTTGAAATACAGCCTCCGAATATCTGGAGCCATCAGTAGCCAGCAGGACCCGTTTAATGGTAGCACTCTTCTCCTGGGTAGGCGTGGCTTCTGTTGTAGCGACTTTTTCCCTTACCAGCAAGACACTAGCTTTGGCATGCCTCATCACGGTTTGGGCAACGCTGCTTAGGTGGAAAGGGAGGGGGTCAGTCAAACCCTTGGCGCCCATTACCACCAGGGAAACACCACTCTCATTGGTCGCTTTTAGGATTTCTTCGGCTGGGTTTCCCCACCTCACCAACCTATCCACTTTAAGCTTACCCGCAGTGAGCACCTTAACTGACTCCCGGAGAAGTCTGAGCGCCTTTTGCCGCTGCGTTTTTTCCTTGGTGGCGGCACCCCTGAGCTTGCTCAGGGTAATTCCTCCGAGGAAGGTATGCTCAGGCACGACCGTCATCACTGTAATCTCCGCCCCCGACGGAAGACGAAGTGCCTCGAGCATCTTTGTTGCCAGCTCAGAATATGATGAACCGTCAATGACAAGCAGTATTTTCATCTTTGGTCTTCTTTATTAACCATCTCAGTGTGCCGCACTCTTTACTCGTTTGCCTCGCTTTTCCCATCCCAGCAGTTCCAGAAGGTCACCTACCACCTTATCCTCCTGCATTTCGTGACGGAGCGGTAGCTCCGAATCAATGCCGTACCTGATGCGCCTTCCCTCTCTTGTCTTGGTGACATAGCCGTCAGCCTCAAGGTCATTGATGATATTACGTGTTGCCTTCTCGGTAATACCTATCGTCAAGGCGATGTCTCGTGCGGTGATTCGCGGCTGCTGAGCAACCAAGCAGAACACCAGAGCATGATTGGTAACAAACTTCCATCCTCGCATACTGGCACCTCCTGGCGAAAATATTTTTAATAAAAAGTACCAAACCTCTTGACAATTGTTAAAAATAGTGTATAATTTATTTATGAAATAGAATTCCTGTATATTATAACATAAAAATTATGTTAGGACAAGTATTTCCTAACTATTTTGGGGGGAAAGAACAAAAATGTAACTTCATAAACTAGCCCGATATACAAAAATCTAATTCTAGAGGAGATAAAAACAAGGTGAAAGCGCCTTCAATAATGAAAAACCAATCTGCCCCCAGGGCAGAAAAATATTTTATGGAATGCGGCAACAGTGAGGCAGAAGATGAACCCCCTGGTGCAGCCGCCATAGTCAGCAGTCTTGAAGAAGAGCCTCCCGGTACCAGCGCCCAGAGACGGCGGTTCTTTGGGCATATACCCGATAGCCTCTGGAACGACTGGAAGTGGCATTTCCGCCACCGGATTACCACTGTTAACCAGTTAACTGGGTTCATACCCCTGACCCCTGAGGAGCAGGCACAGCTCAAGCTGGTAACCATCAAGTACCCGCTCTCGGTGACCCCCTATTACCTTTCCCTGATTGACCCCGCCGACCCCGAAGACCCTATCAGGAAACAGGCAATACCCTCGTTTGACGAGATAGCCTTAGCCGGCATCGGTGTAGAAGACCCTCTTGAGGAAAGGCGGGACTCAGTGGTGCCGGGGCTGGTTCACCGTTACCCAGACCGCGTGTTAATGGTGCTTACCGACATCTGCCCCATGCTCTGCCGCCACTGCACACGTAAGAGGGAGTGGCAAAATGGGGGCTGGGTGCGCACTGCCAGTGAGGTCGAAGCCATGCTGGACTACATACGTGCCCACAAGACCATCAGGGATGTTGTCATCTCCGGTGGTGATCCCCTAACGCTTTCTACTTCCCACCTGGAGGACATTATCTCCAGGCTGAGGAGGATAGAGCATGTGGAAATCATCCGCATCGGTACCCGGTTTCCGGTGGTGTTGCCCCAGCGTATAGATAACGAACTGTGTGCCATGCTATCCAAGTACGGACCGATATGGCTCAATACCCAGTTTAACCACGCTCGCGAGGTAACCCCGGAAGCAGCGGCTGCCTGTGATAAACTATTGCGGAGCGGGGTCCCGGTAAGTAACCAGAGTGTCCTGCTGCGTGGTATAAATGACAGCGTGGAGATACAGACCAAGCTATGCCAGGGCCTGCTCAAGATTAAGGTGCGCCCCTACTATCTCTTCCAGTGTGATGAAGTGGAGGGGACGGAGCATCTGCGCACCCCGGTGGAGGTGGGGATAAAGATAATCGAGGGCATGCGCGGCTATACCTCAGGGCTGGCGGTGCCCACCTTTGTCATCGACCTGCCCCAGGGTGGAGGCAAGGTCCCGGTACAGTCCAACTATATCCTGGCGCAGACCGGCAATGAGCTTCTGGTGAGGAACTACCGCGGACATATCTACCACTGCCATAACCCGAGGGTAAAGGCCAAGGCCAAGCTGGTGCCGGTGCCAGTTCCAGTCAAAGTGCCCGTCCCGGTCAAGGTCGCCGTACCGGTTAAAAAGGGAGGAATCAGGGATGCGGATAGGGTTATCGTACGATCTTAAATCAGCCGTGCCCCTGGACGAAGCCAGTCCCGAGGATGCCCTTGAGGAGTATGACTCCCGGGAGACAGTGGAAATTATTGCCGCTGCCCTTGAAGCCGCCGGACACTCGGTGGTGATGCTGGGTGGGGGCAGGGAATTCCTGGAAAACATCCTCTGGGAGAAGGTGGACATCGTGTTTAACATCGCCGAGGGACTGGGGAACTCTCGCAGCCGGGAGTCTCAGGTGCCCAGCGTCCTGGAGATGCTGGGGATACCTTATACCGGCTCCGACTCTCAGTGTCTGACGATTTGTCTTGATAAACCGCTGGCTAAGAAGCTGGTAGCCGCCGAGGGTGTCTCTACCCCAAGGTGGCAGGTAATAACTGATGAGGAAGAACTCGGTCAAATACCCTGGGAGCAGTTCCCATTCCCGGCCATCATAAAACCAGCCCATGAAGGCTCAAGCAAGGGCATCCGCCTGACCTCAGTGGTGGACGGCGTGAGCCGAGCGCAGGAGGAGGTAATCAGGCTCTTAGACAGTTACCGACAGCCGGTGATGGTTGAGGAATTTATCACTGGTGACGAGGTTACGGTAGGCATCATCGGCAATTCTCCGCCCCAGGTGGTGGGTATGATGCGTATCGTGCCCAGAAGAAGGGAGAAGCACTTTGTCTACTCCCTTGAGGTAAAACGTGATTACCTCAACCTGGTCGACTATGAATGTCCCCCTCAGCTTAGTGATGAAGTCCAGGAAAGAATAAGCCGCTCCAGCCTGAAGGTGTTCGGGGTTCTGGGGTGTCGGGACTTTGCCCGGATTGATTTCAGGGTCAGCCCTGAGGGGGTGCCCTACTTCCTGGAGATAAATCCTCTGCCCGGCTTGGGCAGCTATAGTGACCTGGTCATTATGACAGGTAAATTAGGCTGGACTCATAAAGAACTGATAAATGCCGTCCTCGATGCGGCGCTGAAAAGGTACTCGCCGTGTGTGCCCGCGTAGCCATCGTCTACAATGAGCCTCTCAACAGCCGCTATGACGAGCGGGGTGAACAGGCAGCGGTAACCGGCGTACTTGACGCTGTAGCCGCGGTGCACCACGCCCTGCTCGAACTAGACTACGGGGTAGTGCCAGTCCCGCTGGCACCACCGCTTGACCAGGCAAGAGAAAAGCTCGGTGAACTGGAAGTAAATCTGGCATTCAATCTTTTTGAGGGTTTTAGCGGCTACCCGGAGACAGAGGCTGATATTCCCGATACCCTGTCGGCACTGGGGATACCTTACACTGGCTGTCCCGGCGAGGCACTCAGGCTAGCCCTGGATAAGGCCAAGACCAAGGTAACTTTGACCGCAGCCGGAATTAAAACCCCCGATTTCCAGCTGCTTAAACCGGAGACGCTGTCCAGCTTCCGGTTGAGTTACCCCTGCATCGTCAAGCCCCGTGGAGAGGACGCCAGTCACGGGCTTTCCGAGAGGAGCGTAGCCTATGATTTTGCCTCGCTGGAGAAGCAGGTTACTGCAGTCAGCCGATACTACGGTGGGCAGGCTTTAGTTGAGCATTTTATTGACGGGCGCGAGTTTAACGTTACCGTGCTCGACGATACCGTCCTTCCCGTTTCGGAGATAAATTACTCTTTGCCTCAGGGGGTGCCCCCGATTCTCACCTTCGCTGCCAAATGGCAGCCCGATAGTCCTTACTTTCAAGGCACAAGGGTAATTTGTCCCGCTGAAATCGGAGCCAGCGAGAGGGAACAGATTGCTCGAACTGCGCTTGCCGCTTTTCGTTTGCTCGGCTGCCGGGGCTATGCCAGAGTGGACATGCGGATGGCTGAAGAAGGACAGCTTAATGTTATTGAAGTCAATCCCAACCCCGATATTTCCCCCGGTTCAGGTGCGGTACGCCAGGCTGAAGCTGCCGGCATGGCTTACCCGCAGTTTATTGATAAGATTGTAAAATTAGCGCTGGAGAAGGAAGACCATGACCATCAAGATACGCCCGATGGTAACAAGGGACAAGCCAGCCCTGATGAAAATACTGCGCATTACGCCCGAGTTCAAGCCCTCTGAGGTGGTGGTAGCCGAGGAGGTCATTGACAGCTACCTCCGTGACCCTGATGGCTCAGGCTATTATACCCTTGTTGCTGAACTGGATTCAGCTATCGTCGGCTATATTTGCTATGGACCCGCTCCACTGACGGAAGGTACCTGGGACATCTACTGGATGGCAGTGGCAGCGGATAAGCAGGGCAAGGGCACAGGCAGGACTCTACTGGCTCATGCCGAGGACAGAATCAGGGAGGCTCAGGCAAGGTTGATAGTCATTGAAACATCGTCCAAAACGGGGTACGAAAAGACGAGGCGTTTTTACCTGAGTCACGGTTATGAAGTAATCAGCCGCATCCCCGATTTCTATGCCCCAGGCGATGATAAACTGATATTGCAAAAGCGGCTAAGATGACACCGAGGGGATAAGGCATATAATGGGTAACCATCTACAAGACTTCGTCTTAACCTTCGTCCCCCTGTTCATCGTTATTGATGCCCTGGGCAATCTACCCTTCGTTCTTTCCTTGAGTGAAGAGATGACGAGGCAACAGCGCCGCCGCATGATTCATGTTGCCATCATAACCGCCACTATGGTTGGTCTGGTATTCCTCTTCTTCGGGCAGTTAATTCTGAAGGTGATGGGGATTTCGGTAGGCTCCTTTGCTATTGCCGGGGGACTGATACTGCTGGCGTTTGCCATCAAATACATGACCACCGGTCACATGGTAGAGGTTATCAAAGAAGAGATGGTAGCCGTGGTGCCTATTGGTACACCGCTGACGGTAGGCCCGGCAACGATAACCACCCTGTTGCTTCTGGCGACGCAGTTTCCCCTTTATATAGTGCTTATCTCCTTCGCCCTGAACATGATTATCACCTGGGTTATCTTCCTGGGGGTAGAGCAGGTTGCCCGTTTTCTGGGGCAGGGTGGGCTAAAGGCAATTTCAAGGGTATTTAGCCTGCTGCTGGCAGCTATTGCGGTGAGCATGATTATACATGGACTGGAGCTACTTGGTATAATTAAAAGTGTGCTGGGCTGAAAGCCTGCGCCAGGGAAGGTTTAATCTATGTTTCGCATTCGTCGGGTTTATGATGATATAACTCCAGCCAATAAAGAAGCCATAGCCCTGGTTCAGGAGATTCTGCGAACCCAGTTTCCTCTCCTGTCCAGGAGGGATATAGCCAAATTACCCGAGCAACTGCGCAACCCCCTGAAATATCGCTTTCGCTCCATTCTCTTTGTCGCTGAGGGAACAAGGGGGCGCATTATTGGCTTTGCCCTTCTCTACCACGAGCCCATTCTCAAGTTCTGCTACCTGGACTATATCTCGGCCGCTGAACGGAGAACGGGCGGTGGCATTGGCGGTGCCCTCTACGAGAGGGTGCGTGAGGAAGCGCTCGACTTAAATACCATAGGCCTTTTCTTTGAGTGCCTCCCCGACGATCCCAAGCTGAGTAAAGCCCCGCTCATCCGAAAGCAGAATGCGGCGCGCCTGCGCTTCTACGAAAGATACGGCGCCCGCCCCATCATCAATACCAAATATGAGACGCCCCTCAAACCCGGGGATGACAATCCGCCCTACCTGGTTTATGACGACCTGGGACAGGGGCAGGGGCTTCCCCGGGACAGTGCCAGAGAGATTGTCCGGGCGATTCTGGAGCGGAAGTACAAAGGGGTATGCCCACCCGACTATGTTGAGATGGTGGTGGAATCATTCCAGGACGACCCGATACGTCTCAGACAACCAAAATATGTGAAAAAGGCGCCGCTTCCGCTCAGGCGTTACACATCGCTTGATAAGCAAATCGTGCTCGTCATCAATGACCGCCATCTGATTCACCATGTCGAAGAGCTGGGCTACGTTGAATCCCCGGTAAGGATAGAAACGATTCTGAAGGAGCTTGATAAGACGGGGCTGTTTCACAAGGTTATTCCCCGTCATTTTTCGGAAAGGTATATCAAGGCGGTACATGATTCCCGGTTTGTAGAATATTTCAAGAAGGTCTGTGCCAACCTTGAGGCGGGGCAGTCCATCTACCCCTATGTCTTTCCCATTCGTAATGTCGCCCGACCCCCCAAGGAGCTCCCCATTCGTGCCGGCTACTACTGCATTGACACCTTTACCCCGATAAACGGTAACGCCTATTTAGCCGCCAAGAGGGCTGCCGACTGTGCCTTGACCGCTGCCGGGCAAATACTTGAGGGTTACCGTTTAGCCTATGCTTTAGTACGACCCCCCGGCCACCATGCCGGGCGTCGTTCCTTTGGCGGATTTTGCTATTTCAACTCGGCGGCCATAGCCGCCCAATACTTAAGCACCCACGGGAGGGTTGCCATACTTGATATTGACTATCACCATGGCAACGGCCAGCAGGACATATTCTACGAGCGCCCTGACGTCCTGACCATATCTATCCACCGCCATCCCCGTTTTGCCTATCCCTACTTCAGCGGCTTTGCTGACGAAAAGGGGGATGGCGCCGGCAAGGGCTATAATATAAATATCCCCTTAATGCCTGAAGAGTTTGACGGCAAGAGGTACCAGCAAGTCCTCAGCGAAGTGCTGAAACGTGTAGTGAGGTTCCGGCCGCAATTCCTCATTGTCGCCCTTGGGTTAGACACGGCCAAGGAAGACCCGACTGGTAGCTGGAGTCTTGAGGCGGAAGACTTTGAAGCTGTGGGGAAAATGATTGGCTCAGTCCATCTTCCGACGCTCGTCGTCCAGGAAGGCGGCTATGACACCAGGGTGCTTGGCATCAATGCCCGCCGGTTTTTTACTGGGCTGTGGTCAGGCTCTTACTCAGCGTAGAGATGGCGTGCTATGGGCAACAAAGTCGGCGGTTTCCATCATTGAACAACAGCTTGTTTTGTTACCTCGCCACACAATATGGCGACAGGTAGGTTTGTATGCCTTGACAAGGAAAGCCATTTCATTGTAAACTTTATTTACCTTTTGGTTTAAGTTACTAGGCAGTTGTTTAAGACGCCCGCACATTATCCTATTAAATGTCATAGATTTGTAACTTTTTCCGTAATCATTTTATGACTTTTCTACCCCACACTTCTTAAAATGTTAGTTAAAGGCTTTCGGCTACTTGACCCACCTCAACAGGGCGGGCGGAAAAGAGGAATAAAATACTAAAATGGTGTCTATCTACTTTGTGGGAACATACAAACCTATAGTGTGCGGTATAGCCGACTACACGAGCTTTGTTACCGATGAGCTTCCTGCTGGAAAGTGGAGCGTGATATCTTTTGTCCTTAAGAAGTATGGCGGGCCGCTAACACCTGATGATACGGCGGTGAAAGGTCGGGTTTGGTACGGCATACCCAGTCGCCAGGAGTTCTCTGACTCGGTGATTATGCAGGGGCTCAAAAAGCTCGGCGCAAAAAAGGAAGACGCCGTCTTATGGTTTCAGCACGAGAATGGCATCTGGCCTGGTAACATACAGTTCACTGCCATGCTCAAGAACCTGAATATACCGAAGGTAGTGACTTTTCACACCCTTCATTTCCAAAGCCCCGAAACTCCGACTGGCCTACGCAGGAATCAATATGACCTATTGAAAGTCTTGCTGCCTTACGTTGAGGCTATCACTGTTTTCAGCCACGGTGTTTACCAGGCTATTGCTTCGGCATTCCCTGAACACCACGACAAGGTCTATGTCTTGAAGCATGGCATAAAGCCGTATCCAGAGCTAAGCCGCCTCAGTCGCAAGGAGGCTAAAGAGAAGCTCAACGACTTCCTGCTCTATGAATCAGGCCTTGCCCGGAAAACAAAAGAAGCCCTGCATAAGCGGCGGATATTCCTTGATTCAGACACTGTGGTGGTAGGCCAGACCGGATTTCTGGAACCGGCAAAGAACTCTGAGTTTCTCTATGTTGCCAGAGATAATCTGCAGAAGGCTATCCCTCAGCGAAGAATCATAGCGGTACGCATTGGTGCCCCGAGAGACGAAGTACAGAAAATTTACGCGGAAAAGCTACGAAGATGGCAGAATGGCAGGAACAAATTTCTTCTCCAGGTTCTGTTGCCTCAGGATATACTTCCTCTGGCACAGCGGGCTTTTGATGTCAACTTCTATTGGCCTTACGATTGCACTCAAAGTGGTCTTCTATCACATGCCCTGGGTGCCGGTGCCATAGTAGCCTGTCGTGATTTGGAGGGTGTTGGCGAGACCGTGAAAGAAGCTGGCGGGATTATGGATACAGACCTAAAGCATTTGCTGTTTAAGATAACAAAACTCATACTCAACCCGGCTCTTGGGGAAAGAATAGAGCAAAGAGCGCTAGGCTATGCCAGAGAGTTCTCCTGGAAAAATCAAGCTCGGAGACATTGGGAGCTGGCTGAGCGCATTTTATCCCCGATGCCATACTCACCCCCAACGGTTCAACCTACTGACAAGATGGCCACTCCGGCGGCCAAGAAGTCCATCTAAGCATTCCAACTCGGGTGTACATCACGGCGCCACTTCTCTTCATGCTCACATTGCAAAACCATTGCATTTATGCGAAAATTCCTGGAGTCCTTTTTCGGTATCTATTTGAAGGAGAATAGCATGAAGGGCATAAATCATACCTCTTCCGGCCCAGGTTCCAAAACCAGCACTTCCTGGGAAAAGGTAGAAGTAGCCTCTCTCGAGAAAAGCGAGGAATGCTTCAAAGAGGCTATAGCCGAGCCATTAAGCCAGGCGGAGAAAATAGGCGAGGCTGGGGTGGTGGTGGGGATTCCCTTTTATGACGAAGCCGACACTATTGGGGCAGTGTTGAAAACGGTAAGAGAAGGGTTGGAGGAATTCTATCCCGAACAGAAATGCGCCATCGTAGCCGTTGGCTCCCCGGCAGGGAGAAAAGCCCTCAAGGTAGTGAATAACCTACCTCAAAGCAGCGAGATAAGCCGGATTGCCTTCTTGCTGAATGATGAAAGGATAAATGGGAAGGGCTGGGCTTTTCGGGCAATTATGGAAATAGCCCGAAGCCTCGGTGCTGACCTAGCCATTGTGGAAGCTGATTTGAGCAGCCGGGAGAGGGATGGGGAAACTGAAGGGCTCACCCCGGATTGGATTAACCTTCTCCTTGAACCTATTAAGAGGGGGGAGGCGGATTTGGTTGTCTCTCGATTTAACCGCCATTACTTTGAGTCCCCTATTTCCACTCATTTGCTTTATCCCCTGCTCACCGCCATCTATGGTTGTCCCATTCATGACCTGATAGGGGGACAATGGGGGATTTCTCACCGCTTGCTTCGAACCTATCTGAAAACCCCGTGGAGTACTGATATTGGAGGCTATGGTATAGATAGCTGGCTGGCTACCATAGCCATTACCAATGAAGCCCGAGTTTGTGAAGCCAATCTGGGAATAAAGGTTCACTGGCCAACGGTGGGAAAGGCGGAGCTGGTGCTGCGGAAGCTAGCCAGAGTGCTGTTGGAGCGAATCGTGGCTGATAAAGAATGGTGGCGAGAAACGGGGGAGATTGGCAAGCAACCTTCGCTAAAGCCTCTGCCCAGCTTCGGGGTTAGGAAGGCACATCAACCCGATGAGGTGCGGATAGTTCCTCAGCAACTGATAGCTAGATATAAACGGGGGTTCAACGAATTCCATTCCCTCTACCAGAGGATTTTCCCCCAGGAAGTCTATCGACAACTGGAGGAGCTGGCTGGAACCGAGAGTAGACGGTTTGCCTTCCCGGCTCGATTGTGGGCACAAATTGTCTATCACCTCTTGCTGGATTTTGCTTTTCGCCGGGAATTTGCCAAGGACGACCTGCTGAATTCCTTTATCCCCCTTTATGAGGGGTGCGTGGGCAGCTTTGCTCTGGGGATACGAGCCCTGAAAAATAGGATGAAACGCTCCCTCCCTCAGGAAGCAGAACATCTGGCATCTTTGGAGGCTCAGGGGCAAATAGAGGCGCTGGTGGATGAATTTCTCCGCCAGAAATCAGACTTCCTGGCAGCGTGGGAAATGAGGGAGGAAGCTTTTAAGCCTCCGGTGCCTAGAGTGACCTACCGCGAGTTCATTCCCGGCGTACCCTTGGTAGTGCCCTCAGAACTCACTAACCTGGAGGGGGAGGTAGTAGCTACCGCCAATGGCGTCTATGATTCCATCTTTAATAGATACCAGAGAGAATTTGAACGATTTGTTTATGAAAAGCTAAAAGTCCCCCGAGATGCCAATTCCCTGGAAATAGCGGAAGGAATAAGAAATCTTATGCACCAGTTGGAGGGGGAGATAGACAAGACTCTCTTGCCGGGAAAGCTCTCTACTGTAGAAGGAACGCAGGAGGTAGCCGAGTCCATATTCCGCCATTTCCCCCATCAGGATAGCTTCGCTTTGATTCCGGAAATGGCTTCCAGGTTTTTGTGGCAATACCCCCCCTACAATCTGCTGACTAAGCTAGGCTGCAGCAACCTTGATACCCTGCTTAGCCAATATGAACCCAATGATGCTTTAGCCCTGGCTGGTTGGTCAGAAGAGCAAGAATATGTGGAGCAGATATGGGGGCTAATCAAGAAAATTGTCCGCCCAGAGCATTTTGGAACTCAGGCCGTGAAACTGCTGGTGGTCCGCCACAAAGAATTCCCCTCGCTGGCAGAGATGAGAGAAAGCGGTGCTCTCAGCAAGATTGCGGGGAGGGTAGTAATAAGTAATATGCACAAGGGCATGGGCGGCGAGTTCCCCAAATTGCGCTACTTTACCCATATTGCCAAGTCTATTATCGAAATCGAGAGGTTCGGTAAGATATGGCGAAGTTTCGCCGAGGAAAAGAAAGACTTCGGGGAAAAGGTGATAAATTCACTGGAGGGTCATTGGGGGAGAGAACCACTATCAGCCCATAATATTTTTGAAAACGGGCATCAGCGGGTGCTGGTAAAGCGGCTGAGGAAAATGGCGCGTAGGTTTAATAAAGAAGCTGGGGAGGACAAAGCTAGACTAGTCGACCTTCTCAATAATATGATTGATTCTTATCACATGGCTTTTGTCCTTCCCGATGGTACCTTCATCCCCTGCTCTGCCTGGACCTGGGCGAGTTATAGCTTTAATGGAGGCAAAGGACTGCCTCCGCCTCTTTCCCAGCATGTGGAGCGGGATTGGGCCTCACGGGAATTCCTCACCGAGTATTTCAAAGCGGGGGGAGGCACGGAAAAAGCAATAGAGGAGAAGATTATAGAGCTTATGGAAGAGGGCAGGGAATGGGAAGACTTAGCTCCGATTCTACTTGGCGAAGTAAAAGGAGCCGAGGGGGTAGTGCCAGAACAAATTGTCACTCCTGAGCAGCAACTGCCGGCAGGAGCCCTGAGCCGCTTTGCGGCTAATCCCATAGTTGAGCCTGTTAAGGAGCACCCCTGGGAATCAAAAAGCGTCTTTAATCCAGGGGTCATAAATATAGAGGGCAGGATTTATCTCATCTATCGGGCTTTGGGAGAGGATAACATCTCTCGCCTTGGGCTGGCGGTAAGTGAAGATGGATTTAAGTTTACCCAAAGACTAGAAGAGCCAATATTTGAGCCAAAGAGGAAGAGTGAAGCCAGAGGCTGTGAAGACCCCCGGTTGACCCTCATCAATGGTCGCCTTTACATGGTGTATACCGCTTATGACGGCTTAGTGGCTCAAATTGCCCTGGCTTCTATCGGAGTTGATGATTTTCTGAATCATCGCTGGGAAACCTGGCGAAGACATGGTCTGGTTTTCCCCGGGTTTACTGACAAAGACGGTACTTTGTTTCCCGAACGCTTCGATGGGCGATTTGCCATGCTTCACCGAGTTGACCCCCATATATGGCTAACCTTTTCCCCCCATCTGCGTTGTCCCTGGCCCCGGAAAGAGCACAAAATAGTGGCCGGCTCAGCGACCGGGATGACATGGGATGGGAGGAAGATTGGCGCCGGTGCTCAACCGATTAAGACCAAGTATGGCTGGTTGCTCATCACTCACGGTAATGACCATGCCCATGTCTATCGGCTAGGGGTAATGCTGCTTGACTTGGGTGACCCACGAGTCCTCCTTTATCGCTCACCCAATCCTATTCTCGAACCCACGGAGAAGTGCGAAATAGGAGAACCGGGCACGCATTGCGTACCTAATGTGGTTTTTACCTGTGGGGCAGTGCCACGTGAAGGCAACAAAGAGATACTTGATGATGAGGACGAAGTGTTGGTCTATTACGGTGCCGCTGACTCAGCGGTGGCTGTGGCTACAGCTAAAGTTGCCGACCTTATCCCTGAGGAGTTCCGAATTGCTAACCGGCTCTAAGGAGGCGGCTATGGCAAAACTATCGCAAAATTCAGGCACAAAAGTTAAGCAAATTTGTTAAGCAAAGTTTTGCGGGGAGGTCGGTGGGGGCGGAAAACACGCACAAAAATAACTGGCAGCGGAGGGATTCGAACCCACGACCAAAGGCTTATGAGTCCTCTGCTCTACCTCTGAGCTACGCTGCCACAGGCAGAATATAGCACGCTTTGATTTCTAGTGTCAATGCCACCTTTTTAT
>Ga0315545_1002141_pt1 | contig 18197 bp, 18 predicted proteins | sample SalMarSW160210MG_FD_203096 | JGI IMG/M metagenome (GOLD analysis project Ga0315545, IMG submission 203096) | Salt marsh sediment microbial communities from the Plum Island Ecosystem LTER, Massachusetts, United States - Salt Marsh Sediment SW1602-10 ...
ATCGCGTTTCACGACGGCAAAATCTTCCCGTCCCTTCTCTTGCTTCCATTCCCTGGAGTCGCCATCCCGTTGGTACAGGACTTGCTCACTTGTGCCGGCCAGGGGGCAAAAAGGTCCGTGCCGTTCCGGCTGGAAGGAGGCGACGATGTCGCGCACGTTGACAGGCGTACTGGTCGTGTTGCTCGCCGTGTCGGCCTCGCTTGTGTCGGCGGCCGCCGGCGAGGAGGCGGACCCGGGCGCGGCCACCACCGAACTGACCGGGACCGCGCCTGCCGGGCAGTCAGACGAGGTCGGGGCCGAGGATGTCGGCGGCTTCCTGTCCTACGAGGAGCCGGTGCCCCATGCCCGCCGGAGCTTCGGGAGCCTCATGCTGCGGCTGCTGCTGTCGATGGTCATCATCCTCGGCATCATCTACGGCGGCCTGATGCTCGTAAAGCTCCTGACCCGCAAGGTGAAGGCGGCCCCGAAATCCGAGCGCCTCGTGCGCGTCGTCGACCGGACCGCGCTCGACGCGAAACGGGCCATCTACCTCGTGAAGGTGTGCGATCGGCTGCTCGTCGTCGGCGTCGGCACGAGCGAGATCCGCACGCTGGCGCAGATCGAGGACGAGAGCGTCGTCGAGAATGTCCAGGAGACCGAGTTCAGCGGTCACCTGCAGTCGTTGTTTGGCCGGCTGGCCGGCCGCCAGAGCTAGGGCATGCCGATGAGGGAAATCGCCGCGATAGTGCTCACTGCGTTCGCCGTGGTGGCCGCCGCGTGTGCGGCCGCGCCGGCCCGTGCGGCCTCGCCCATCGAGGTGAACATCGATCTGGGCGGCGGGGACCGGCAGCAGGTGAGCACCGGGCTTCAACTCGTGGCCCTGCTCACGGTGCTGTCGATCGCGCCCGCGCTGCTCGTGCTGCTCACCTCGTTTACGCGCATCGTGATCGTGCTCTCGTTTCTCAAGCGGGCGCTCGCCACGGGCTCACAGCCGTCGGCGCAGGTGCTCGTAAGCCTCGCGTTGTTCCTGACGTTTTTCATCATGGCCCCCGTCTGGCAGCGGATGCACGCCGAAGGTCTCAAGCCGTACATGGAAGAGAAGATCGGGCCGAAGGAAGCGCTCGCCAAGGGACTCAAGCCGCTTCGCGATTTCATGTGGAGCCAGACGCGCGAGAAGGACCTGGCGCTGTTCGTCTACGTCTCGAAGATGGAACGGCCCGAGACGATCGACGATGTGCCGACGCACGTGCTTATCCCGGCGTTCGTGCTCAGTGAGCTGCGCACGGCGTTCACGATGGGGTTCGTGCTGTTCCTGCCGTTTCTGGTGATCGACATGGTCGTGGCGAGCGTGCTGCTGTCGATGGGCATGATGATGTTGCCGCCCGTGATGGTCTCGCTCCCATTCAAGATCCTGCTCTTCATCATGGTGGACGGCTGGTACTTGATGATGCGCTCGCTCGTCGCGAGCTTCGGCACCGGATAGCGGCCCGGCCCGCACACGCACGGAGGCGAGTGACACCGATGACGCCTGAGCTGACAGTCACGCTCATGAAGCAGACGCTCTATACGGTGCTGATAGTTGCCGGCCCGCTGCTCGCCGCCGGCCTCATCATCGGCATCCTGGTCAGCGTCTTCCAGACCGTGACGCAGATCCGCGAGATGAGCCTGACGTTCGTCCCGAAGATCATCGGCGTGATGATCACGCTGGCGATCTTCGCGCCGTGGATGGCGTCCTCGCTCATCGATTTCACCATGAGCATTTTCCACCACCTGCCGCGGTTCGTGCAGTAGGCGCGGCCGGGGCAACGCACCTCGCGCGGGCGGTTATGGATGAAGCTGGACGGCTGGTTCATAGCGCACATCCAGATGTTTGCCCTGATCTTCTTCAGGGTGCTGAGCCTGTGCATGGTTGCGCCGATCTTCGGCAACAAGGCCGTCCAGGCCCGGCTCAAAGTCGGGCTCGGATTCATCTTGGCCATCATGCTGATGCCACTGCTGATGCGCGTGCACCGGCCGGCCGTGCTCGCGTGGTCGGACTTGCCGCTGCTGATTCTCAAGGAATGCTCCGTGGGGTTCATCATCGGGCTCGTCTCGAGCCTGATCTTCGCGGCCACGCACCTGTCGGGCGAGGTCCTTGGCCGGCACATGGGGCTCGGCCTGGCCCGGATGATCGACCCGAACATGGGGGGCCAAACCTCAGTCGTCGCGCAGTTCGAGAGCATGGTGGCGCTCATGCTGTTCCTGGCGATCAGCGGCCATCACCTGCTCGTGCTGGCCATGTGCGACAGCTTCGAGGTTGTGCCGCTCGGCGCCGTGCGGTGCCAGGCCGACATGGCGCTCGATATCGTTCGGATCACGGGACGCCTGTTCCCGATCGCGATCAAGATCACGGCCCCGGCGTTCGTCATCCTCATCGTGACGACCGTGGTGATCGGGCTCGTGGCGCGCTTCGTGCCGCAGATGAACGTGCTGATCGTCGGGCTGCCGCTCAAGATCGCCGTGGGGATCGTCGGGCTGGCGGCCTGTGTGCCGATGTTCGCCTACGTCTTCGAGAAAATGCTGCGAGTAACCACCGGCGACATCTACACGATGCTCGACCACATGCATTAGCGCGCAGGGCCACCCATGGCGGAAGAGGACAAAGAGGCACGCACGGAGAGAGCGACGCCGAAACGTCGCCGCGAGACGCGCGAGAAGGGCAGCGTCGCGCAGAGCCCCGAGGTGAGCTCCGTGGTCGTGTTGTTCCTCGGCCTGATGATCGTCTGGTTCGCCGGCTCGTTCATCAGCGGCCGGCTTCGGGACTTGATGCGAATGACCTTCCAGACCTACACGAGCGTCGAGATCACGCCGTCGAGCGCGCAGCAGCTTCTGATCGACACGGTCGGCCGGGTCGCCGTGATGATCGCGCCGATCATGCTCGTGCTCGTGCTCGCCTCGTTCGCGGCGTCCGTGATGCAGTTCGGTTTCCTCTGGTCGCCGCAGGCGCTCAAGCCGAAGCTGAGCCAAATCAAGCCGCAGCTGAGCCGGCTCAACCTGGTGAGCAAGGACAAGCTGGTCGACCTGGCCGTCGCCGTCAGCAAGATCAGCCTGATCTCGCTCGTCGCCTACTTGTCGCTCAAGGCGTACGTGCCGCAGCTGCTGCCGCTAATGGACAAGACGGTGTCGCAGATCGCCGACTTCACCGTCGGGATCTCGCTGCGGATCACGCTCCGGATCATCGTGCTGCTCATCGTGCTCGCCTTCCTCGACTACGTGTGGAAGCGGCACCGGTACGAAGAGAAAATGCGGATGACCAAGCAGCAGGTCAAAGACGAGCGCAAGAACGTCGAGGGCGACCCGTTGATCAAAGGCCACATCCGCGGCATGCAGCTCAAGGTGAGCATGCAGCGCATGATGCAGGACGTGCCGAAGGCGGACGTGGTCATCACCAACCCGACGCACTACGCGATCGCGCTCCGATACGAGCCCGAGACAATGCCGGCGCCCAAGGTGATTGCCAAGGGCGCCCGCCTGCTGGCCGAGCGGATCATCGAGCTGGCCAAGATGCACCACGTGCCCATCGTCCAGAACCAGCCGCTCGCGCAGGCGCTCTACAAGGCCGTCGAGGTCGGCGGCTTCATCCCGATCGCCTTTTACCATGCCGTGGCCGAGGTGCTCGCCTACGTGTTCGCACTCGGCCGCGCGCGGCAGCGCGCCTCGGCGGGCGCATCAACGTGACGTGCTGTGTGAGACCGATGAGAACGGGTCAGCGAAGTCCCCGCAGGGGACGGCATGTTGTAGCCACAGGCGTAAGCCTGTGGAATGCGAGCGTGACGGGCCCAAAGCCCCCGCAGGGGGCGACATCTGCTCTTGTCTCGTTCAGGAATGAGTCGTGCGTTCCATCTGTCGCCCCCTGCGGGGGCTTGAGCCTCTTGCTCGCGCATGGTCCACGGGCTGACGCCCGAGGCTACAAGATGCCGCCCGCTGCGCGGGCTTCAAGCAAGGCCGTGCGGTTGGCCGTACGCGGTGAGGCGTGGTGATGTTGAAGACGGTACGAGAGACGAAGCTCGCCCGGTTTGGCAACATCGGGCTTGCCGTGGCGATCGTCGGCGTGCTGATCGCCATCATTATCCCGCTGCCGAGCAGCATCCTCGACGTGCTGCTGACGGTGAACATCACCTTCTCGGTGCTCGTACTGCTCGTGGTGATCTACACCGAGCGCAGCCTCGACCTGGCCATCTTCCCGTCGCTGCTGTTGTTCGCCACGCTGTTTCGGCTCTCGCTCAACGTGGCGACCACGCGGCGCATCCTGCTCGACGGCGAGGCGGGCCGCGTGATCGAGGCGTTCGGCAACTTCGTCGTCGGCGGCAACTTCGTCGTCGGCGCCGTGATCTTCATGATCCTGATCATCATCCAGTTCGTCGTCATCACCAAGGGCGCGACCCGCATCGCCGAGGTGACGGCGCGTTTCACGTTGGACGCGATGCCCGGCAAGCAGATGGCCATCGACGCCGACCTGAACAGCGGCCTCATCACCGAGGACCAGGCGCGCGAGCGGCGCCAGCTGATCGCACGCGAGGCCGACTTCTACGGCGCGATGGACGGCGCGTCGAAGTTCGTCCGCGGCGACGCAGTCGCCGGGCTCCTGATCACGTTCGTCAACGTCGTCGGCGGCCTGGCGATCGGCGTGCTCCAGCGCGGCATGCCGGTCGGCCTGGCGGCCCAGCACTACACGCTGCTGACGATCGGCGACGGGCTCGTGGCGCAGATTCCGTCGCTCATCGTTGCCACCGGGGCCGGCGTGCTCGTGAGCCGTGCCGGCTCGACCGAGAAGAGCATCGGCGAGGACATCACCTCGCAACTGCTGCGAAAGCCGCGCGCCTTGTTCTTGACGGCCGGCGTGCTTGGCTTCTTCGGCATCATGCCGGGGCTCCCGACGCTGCCGTTTCTGCTGCTGGCCGGAATCACGGGCGGCCTCGGGTATCTGACCCAGCACGCCACGAAACTGAAGGCGAGGACGGCCGAGGCCGAGGAGGCGCAGCGCGTCGAGGTGCCAGAACCCGAACGGGTCAAACGCTTGCTGCACGTCGACCCGATGGAGCTCGAGATCGGCTACGGGCTCATCCCGCTCGTTGACGCCTCGCAGGGCGGCGACATCCTCGACCGGATCACCATGCTGCGCCGCGAGTTCGCCACCGAGCTCGGGCTCGTCGTGCCGCCGATCCGCATTCGCGACAACCTGCAGCTCGAGCCGAACAGCTACGCGATCAAGATCGAGGGCACGCGCGTCGCCGCCGGCGAGCTCATGGTCGGCATGTACATGGCGCTCAATACCGCCGCGAAAAGCGACGAGCTGCAGGGCATCCCGACGACCGAGCCGTCGTTCGGCCTGCCGGCGATCTGGATCGGCGACGCGCAGAAGGAACGGGCCGAGGCGCTCGGCTACACGGTTGTCGACACATCGAGCGTGCTCGCAACGCACCTATCCGAAACGGTCCGCCAGCACGCGGCCGGGCTGCTGAGCCGCCAGGCCGTGCAGGGGTTGCTCGACGCGGTCAAGAAGGACTACCCGGTGCTCGTCGACGAGCTGGTGCCGAACGTGCTCGCGGTCAGCCAGGTCCAGCGCGTGCTCCAGAACCTGCTCGCCGAGCGGGTGAGCATCCGGCAGTTGCCGACGATCCTCGAGACGCTGTCCGACTACGGCGCGATCACCAAGGACGTCGATGTGCTCGGCGAGTACGTGCGCAACGCGCTCGCGCGCTCGATCACGGCGCACTACGTCGACGCCGAGGGCAAGGTCAACGCCGTGCTGATCGATCCGCAACTGGAGCCGCAGCTTGTCAACTCGATCCAGAAAACCGCACGAGGCTCGGCGCTTGTGCTCGACCCGCAGACGGGGCGCCAGCTCACCGAGGCGATCGGCAGGAGCGTCCAGCAGGCCTCGGCCGTCGCGTCGAACCCCGTGGTGATCTGCTCGCCAACGCTGCGGCTTGCGCTCAAGCGGTTCATCGGGCGCGAGCTGCCGAAGCTCGCCGTGCTCTCGTTCAGCGACATCGCGTCCGACGCGGACGTGCAGTCGGTTGGGCTCGTGCGGCTCGAGCCGCAGGCGGAACGCGAGCCGGTCGGGGTGTAGGGGAAAGGGCGCGTAGACAGCAACGCAGCACGAAAGGGCAGGTGGCGTGAAAGTCAGACGATACACGGCGGCCACGATGCAAGAGGCGATCGACCAGATCCGCCACGAGCTCGGGCCGAACGCAGTCATCTTGCACTCGCGCAAGGTGACCCGGGGCGGTGTGCTCAACCTGCTTGGCAAACCCGTGATCGAGGTCACCGCCGCCATCGACGGCGACGCGCCCCCACGACGCGAGGCCGGCACACCCCGCGCGGGGCGCGATCGGCAGCAGGATCAAGAGAGCGCCGATCATCGGCTCGCGGCCTACCTTGCGTCGGCGCAGCCGGATGCGAGCCGTCTCGACGAGACGGCCGTCGAGCCGATCGCGAGACCGAGCGGAGTCGTGGAAAGCATCCGCCGCCAGCTCGTGGGCAACGACGTCGACGAGCTCCTGGCCCAGGCGCTCCTGCGCTCGGCGGTCGAGGACTTGCGCACGACCGAGAACGAAGGGCTCATCAAGGAATACATCGAGAAGCGCATCGAGCGCTTCATCCGCGTGACCGGCCCGATCAAGTGCGTGCCCGGCGAGGCGAAGATCGCCGCGTTCGTCGGGCCGACGGGCGTCGGCAAAACGACCACGGTCGCCAAGCTCGCCGCCCACTTCTCGGCCTTCGAGCGCAAGAAGGTGGCCATTATCACCGTGGACGTCTACCGGGTCGCTGCGGTCGAACAGATGCGCGTCTACGCCAAGCTGCTCAAGGTGCCGATCGAGGTGGTGCTGACCCCGACCGACCTGAGGGGCACGATCGCCGCCCACGCCGACAAGGACCTTGTGCTGGTCGACACGGGCGGCCGCAGCCAGTATGACTGGATGCAAGTGCTTGAGCTGGCGACGTTTCTGAAGGAGCTCGACAGGGCCGAGACCCACCTCGTCCTCAGCGCCACCACGCGCTGCAAGGAGAACCTGGCCGTGGTCGAGCGGTTCTCCCCGATGGAGATCGACAGCCTGCTCTTCACGAAGCTCGACGAGACACGCGACTACGGCTCTTTGCTGACGCTGGCGGTCAAGTCGAAGCGGCCCGTTTCGTACCTCACGACGGGCCAAAGCATCCCGGAACAGATCGAGCCGGCCTCGTCGGCGAAGTTGGCACGAATGATTCTACGCACCGAGGTCGGGCAGAAGCGCGGACGTGCGCAGGAGCGCGGACGTGCGCAGGAGCGCGGAGGTGCGCAAGAGCACCTCCGTGCGCGGCAACGCAACGGCCAGGAAGTGGGAGTTGAGCAATATGCACCAGACAGCGCGCTCGGGTAAGGCGGCGGGAGAGACGCTCGCCGCCGCTGCGCGCACGCGGCTGGGCGCCGCACGGCGCCCGGCAACGGCCATCTCCTTTACAAGCGGCAAGGGCGGCGTGGGCAAAAGCAACATCGCCGCCGCGATGGCCGTCTTGCTCGCCCAGTGCGGCAAGCGCGTCCTGCTGGTGGACGGCGACCTGGCGCTGGCCAACATCGACGTGCTGTTCGGCCTCAAGCCGAGGCTGACGCTCCAGCACGTGGTGCGCGACGGGCGCCGGATCGAGGAGGCGCTCCTGGAGGGTCCGGCCGGGCTGTCGATCCTGCCGGCCGGCTCGGGGTTGCAGGAGCTGGCGCATCTGACGGCGACCCAGCTCGACGAGCTGCTGTCGGCGCTTCGCGCCCTCTACGCGCGGATGGACTACGTTCTGTTCGACACGCCGGCCGGCATCTCGCTGACGGTCACGGCGCTGCTTGAGCCAAGCGACCGAGTCGTGCTCGTCACTGTGCCGGAGCCGACGGCGCTCACCGACGCCTACGCGCTGGTGAAGGTGCTCGCGAGGCGTGGTCGCCGGGACGGGATCGGAGTGCTGGTGAACCAGTCCGACGAGCGCGAGGCCCGCTCGATGTTCCGTGGCCTGTCGTGGGTGGCCGAGCAGTTTCTCGACCTGAAGCTCGAGTTTATCGGACACGCGCCGCGCGATCCGCTCGTGGCCGATGCGGTGCGGCGTCAGAAACCGATCGCGATCGCGCACCCGGACTCGCCGCTCGTATCGGCGCTCCGGTCGATCGCGCTCAAGTGGGTCAACAACGAGGGCACGGCGGCCTCGGGCGGCATCGAAACGTTCGCCCGGGACGCGTTGGCGATCATCACCGGTGACAGCGATTCTCCATAGACTGGCGCTCGGCATGGGCGCGGTGGCGTTCATCGTCGTGGCGGTCTCGTCGTCTCTGGCGGGGGCGTCGTCGACGAGCACCATCTCGCGCGGCGTCGTCGCGTTCGTGGCGTTCGGGGTGTTCGGCCTCGTCGCGCTGCGCGGGGTTGTCTACGGGGTGATCAGCGAGTTGGCCAAGCAGGCCGAGGAAAAGCGCCGCAAGGAAACCAAGGAGAATCCGGAACAGCACAAGAACGAAGGGCTGCCGTTTCCCGAATGAGACGCACCCAGAGCACCCCTGCGAGGCACAGGACGCCATCTAGATGAAAGACAGCATCGAGACACTGTGGAAGCGGTACCTGTCGAACCGCGACGACGCGATCGCCAAGGACGGGCTCACGCTGAACTACCTGCCGCTCGTGAAATACGTGGCCGGGCGGCTCGCGATCACGCTCCCGTCGCACGTCGACATCAACGATCTGATCGGGTCCGGCGTGATCGGGCTGGTCAACGCGCTCGAGCACTTCGAGCCGAAGTTCAAGACCAAGTTCGAGACATACGCCATCATCCGCATCCGCGGCGCCATGCTCGACGAGCTCCGCGCGCTCGACTGGGTGCCGCGCTCGATGCGCGAGAAGTTCGTCGCCCTCCAGCGCGCGCACGCCGACCTCGAGCAGCGGCTTGGCCGGCCTGCGCGCGACGACGAGGTGGCCGAGAAGCTCCAAGTGAGCGTCGACGAGCTCGATGCGTTGATGAACGAGGAGCGCTCGGTCGCCTTCTTGTCGCTCAACGAGCTGCTGAACCCCGACGACGGCGATCGGAAGGCGGTGAGTCTGATCGACTCGGTCCACGACGAGAGCCAGCCATCACCGTTCGCGGTGTTCGATACGAAGGAGAAGCGACGGATCCTGGCGCAGGCAATCCAAGAGCTGCCCGAACAGGAACGGATCGTTATTGCCCTCTATTACTACGAGCAGCTCATGCTCAAAGAGATCGGCGCGGTGCTCGGGATCTCCGAGTCGCGCGTCTCGCAGATTCACACGAAGGCGCTCACGCGGCTCGGCGGCAAGCTGCGGCGCTGCGACTCACCGGTGCGCACGCTCGCACGGGTCGGCCGGCCGAACGAGGACTAGCCCCAAAAGGCACGCCGCCGGCCGCGACGCGAGGGGGCCGACATGGTTGAACCGGTCAACTACCAGCACTCGCTCGCTCGCACGCAGATCGCCGAGCAGATGCAGGACACGGCGAAGCAGCAACACGTCACCGACGAACAGGCGTTCGCCAACGAGCTGCAGAAGCTCGAGAAGACGCGCCAGAAACAGGTCCAGCAGACGGAGCAGGATCAGGAAGGCGTCAAGGTGCGCGAGGAAGAGCAGAAGAAAAAGGATCGCGGGGAAGGCAGAGCGCCCGGCGAGCACGGCGAGGGCCCGGCCGAGGAGGCCGAAGCCGACGAGGTCACGGACGATCCAGATCATCACATCGACATCACCGCTTAGGCGCCGGCGGGCGCCGACGCGGCTGGGAGGAAGCCGGATGAAAGCGAAGGTGTTGTGGATCGTCCTGATCGCCCTGGTGTGCGTGCAGACCGGCTGTGTCGACCGGCATCGCAAGCGCGCCGCCCTGCATTTCTCGCCCCAGGCCACGATCGCGAACTGGTCGCGTGACGCGCGGTTCGAGCAGCTCGGCATCCGGCGCGTGGCCGTCATGCCGTTCGTGAACCGGAGCCGCTACGGCGGAGCGTCGAAACAGCTCACCGACGCGTTCACGCTTGAGCTGCGCAAGACGAGAAGGTTCGACTTGCTCAGCGTCAGGTGCGACGAGCCGCTGGCGCGCTTCGCCACGTCGCGCTCGCGGTTCGACGCGGTCGAGTCGCGGATGCTGGGCGAGACGCTGAACGTCGACGCCATCCTTTTGGGCGAGATCAACGAGTACGAGCCGTACAGACCGATCGCGATCGGCCTGCGCGTCGTTATGATCGACGCTCGAAGCGGGCGGGTCGTGTGGAGCGTCGACGAGATGCTCGACACGAACGAGCTGGCGGTGGCGAACCTGGCACGCGCGTACTACTACGACGTGGTCGATCCGGCTGCGTCCCCGTTTCTCGACGAGCGCGTGCTGCTGAGCATGCACTCGTTCGCGCGCTGCATTTGCTACCACTTCGTCAGGACGCTCGACCGGCCGCTGTCGGCCGAAGCGACCGCTACTGGGGGCGAGGCCGGAGCTGGCGCAGGCGCTCCCTGACGGCCTCGGCGTGCGGGCCGTCGGGCGCGATCCGCAGGTAGTTTGAGTAGTCCGCCCTGGCTTCGCCATGGATGGCCGCTCGGTCGTAGGCGATGCCGCGGCGGTAGTAGTTGTCCGGGTTGTCAGGCTCGAGCTCGATCGCTTCGGCGAAGGCCTCGATCGCGCGCCGATACTCGTGCGCGGCCATGTACGCCGTGCCGAGGTTCTTCCAGGCGGGCAGGTATCGAGGATTGAGCTCGATGGCTCTTTGATACGACGTTATTGCCGCGTCGCTTTGGCCGGCCATCAGCAGCGCGTTGCCCAGGCTGTTGCGTGCCGCCTCGGTCTCGGTGATCTTGACCGCCTCGGCGAGCTGCGTCGCCGCATCGTGGTAGCGGCCCTGCTCGTAGCAGAGCAGGCCATAGTTGTAGCGGGCGTCGTAGAGCGCCGGGTCCTTCGCGATCGCCGACTCGAAGACCGTAGCGGCCGTATCGTACTTGTTGGCGTGGTAGTAGGCCGTGGCCAGGTTCGAGCGAAACAGCGCGTCCTCGGCGTCAAGCGCGATCGCGCGTGTGTACTCCTCGATCGCGTCGGCGAGCCGGCCCTGCATGAAGTGCACGTTGCCCAGGTTGTTGTGGGCGCGTGCGTCGTCGGACTTGTGCTTGAGTGCCTCGGTGAGCTGCTCGAGCGCTTCGTCGTAGTGGCCTGCTGCGAGCAGCGCCGTGCCGAGGTTGTAGTGGGCGCCGGCGTAGAGCGGGTTGACCTCGATCGCCTGCCGGTACTTCTCGATGGCGGTCTCGGCGTCGCCCCGCTTCAGGTACACGTTGCCCAGGTTCGTGTAAGCCGTGGCCGAGTCGGGCCGCATCATGAGCACCTGCTCGTAGGCCGCCTGGGCCTCGTCGAGCTGGTCGAGCTGCTCGTGCAGGTAGCCGATGCGGAACCGGATGTCGGCGGCCTCGGGCCGCAGCGAGGCGAGGCGCTCGAGCGCCTCGATCGCCTGATCGTAGGCGCCGGCGAGCTCGCAGACGTGGCCGAGGCGCGAGTAGCCGAACGTCGCGTTGGGCCGGAGTTCCACGACCTTGCCGAACGCGTCGATCGCTTCGGCGTACCGCTTCTGCGCCTCTCGGACGCAGCCGAGGTTGTGCCAGCCGAGCGGCGAGTTCGGCCGCAGCGTGGTGACTTTCGCAAACGCGCGTGCGGCCTCGTCGAGCCTGTCGTTCTGGAAGGCGAGGCAGCCGAGGTTGTTGTACGGCGAGGCGAACCACGGCCGTTCGTCGATGGCCTGCCGGTAGCGCAGCGCCGCCTCCTCGGTCTTGCCGTCGAGCGCGAGCAAGCAGCCGAGGTTGTAGAGCGCCACCGCATCGTGCGGGTGGCGTGCGAGGAATGCCTCGAGGAGATCAACCGCCTCGGGCCGGTGCTCCTGCGCGTTGAGCACGATGGCTAGGCTGTTGGCCGAGAGCGAATGGCCCGGGTCGATCTCGAGCGCGGCACGGTAGTCATCAGCCGCGACGGCCGTCTCGCCGCTGGCGTACGCCAGCTTGCCCTCGAGGTAGGCCTGGTCCGCGGTGCCGTCGATGAGCGCGTCGAGCCGTTCGATCAGGCGCTTCGCCTTGAACAGGTCGGCCGCCTTCTCCTCGACCAGGTACTGCTCGATGTGCGAGCGCGTCAGGAGCACCAACGCCTCGGCGTTCTCCGGCTCGGCCTCGACGAGCGCGTCGAGCACGTCGATCGCGTCGGCGTACTCGTCGGCCTTGAAGTGCTCGAAGGCCTGCTCGTACAGCTCGACGGAGCCGTCGGTGGCCGCGTTCGCCGCCGGCCCGAGCACGAGCGTGGGGAAGGACAGCACGGCCGCGACAGCCGCGGCAATGACGGTCGGGTAGTTCATCGGTCTGATCCTCATCGACGCGGTGCCGTGTATCGGACACAGCCGGTGATCGATGCGTGCGACGACCAGGGTTCTCGACGAGAAAAGCACGCTGCCGCTACAGCTAGCACAGCGGCGGCAGCGAGTCAAACCGAATGTTCGAGCGACACGGGAGGCGCCGGGTGACCTCATACGACATCGTGTGCATAGCCCAGAGCTCGTGGAGCGGCGTCTGGGCACGACCTCAGCAGCTGATGACGCGGTTCGGCCGGAACCACCGCGTGCTGTTTGTCCGGCCGATCTCGATTGCCCACGTGCTCAGCAAGCCGAGCGAGCGCCACTGGAGGCCGTTCCGCTGGGTGGACAGCAATCTGTGGGTCTACTCGCCGCTCGTGCTGCCGTTCGGGCGAACGCTGCCCGGCGTGCAGTGGCTCAATGAGCGCCGAATCCGACGCCTCGTTCGACGCACGATCCGCCGGCTCGGTTTCGAGCAGTTCGTGCTCTGGTTCTATGCGCCGATGTCGCAGTACCTCGTCGGGCGCCTTGGTGAGGCGGCCGTCGTCTACGACTGCACCGACGCCTGGGAGCTGTTCGACAAGACGCCGCGGTCAACCATCGTCCGCGACCGGGTGCTCGCGTCGCAGGCGGACGTGTTGTTCGCCGGCACGGGCAAGGTCTACGAGACGCGCCGCGAGTGGAACGCCAACTGCCACGTTTTCACGTGCGGCGTCGACTACGAGCACTTCGCCGGCCCGCCGCCCGAGCCGCCCGAGGACATCGCGGGCATTCCGCGCCCGATCATTGGCTACACGGGCCTGATCGACGAGGCACGGCTCGACTGCGAGCTCCTCGAGCAGATGGCGCGCGCCCACCCGGAATGGTCGATCGTGCTTGTCGGGCCGGTCCAGGACGACGTGCTGCTGCGCACGCTTCGCTACCCGAACATCCGTTTCCTCGGGCTCAAGCCGTACCAGGAGCTGCCGCGTTACGTGGCCGCGTTCGACGTGGCAATAGTCCCCTACAAGGTGAACGCGGCGACGCACCACGTCAACCCGACGAAGCTGCTCGAATACATGGCGGCGGGCAAGCCGGTCGTCTCGAGCGCACTCGACGAGGTGAAGGCCTATTACCTCGACCGGCTGGCGATCGCTCGCGACCGGGCCGACTTCATCCGCTGTGTCGAGCGAGTGCTCGCGGGTGAGGCAACGCTCCCGCTCGACGAGAACCAGCGGCTGGCCGCCGAGCGCTCGTGGGAGAGCGTGGCCGGCGAGATGCTCGAGCTCGTGGAGGCCCGCCTATGAGCGTGCCGTTTGCGCAGATCGAGCCGACGACGGTCTGCAACCTGCGCTGCGCCATGTGCGAGCGCGACCGGCTCGACACCGTGGGGCACATGACGCTCGGCCAGTTCGCGCACATCCTCGACGAGCTCGACGGGCTGCGCGCCGTCAAGCTCCAGGGGCTCGGCGAGCCGATGCTCAACCCGGACTTCCTCGACATGATGCGGGCGCTGCGGGCCCGTGGGATCCGCGCGTACTCGGCCCTGAACGTGACGAAGATCAACGCGCAGAACGCCGAGGCGCTCGCCTCGGTGGCCGACCGGCTCGAGCTGTCGCTCGATAGCGCCGATGCCGAGCAGTTCGCGGCCATCCGCGGCGGGGCCCGGCTCGACGACGTCGTCGAGCGGGTCCGCGTGCTCGTCGAGGCGCGCAACCGCCGAGGCCACTTGCTCGAGCTGAGCGCCAACGCCGTTGTGGCGAGCGCCGACCGCGCCGCGCTCAGCGCGCTGTTCGAGCTGGTGAGTCGCCTCGGCCTCGACCGGCTCAACCTGAACGTGGTGCAGTTCTGGGACGTCGGCGGGCGCGAGCAGCCGTCGCCGAGCAATCCCCGTGGCCTCACGGCGAGTGAGATCGAGATGATGCAGGCCGAGGTCAACGCGCTGTCGCGGCGGTGGAACCTGGCGGCCGGCGTGTTTGGGCCGACGGCGGGGTACGCCAACTGCCCGTGGCATCGCGGCGGCGTGTACGTCACGTGGCAGGGCTTCGTCACGCCGTGCTGCCAACGGCCCGATCCGCGCGCGATCAACTTCGGCAACGTGCTCGAGCAGCCGTTCGAGACGATCTGGAACAGCGACGCCTATCGCAGATTCCGTGACGAGCTTGCCGCGGGCCGCCCGCCCGCGGCGTGTCGCACCTGTACGATGTACACCGCAGACGGCGAGGGAACATGGACATCGTCTACCTGTCGGGCTACGACTTCCGGGGCTTCGTCCGGTTCCGACCTCAGCACCTGACGACCCGGCTCGCGCGCCGGCACCGGGTGCTGTACGTCGAGCCGACGCGGGCGCGCAAATGGCGCCGGCCCTGGCGCTGGGGCCGGCTCAGGCGCGAGGAAGGCGTGCTCGTGCTCGAGCCGATCGTGCTGCCCGGTCTCCGATGGAGCCACGCGGTCCGCAGGCTTAACGAGACGCTTGTGCGCCGCCGGATCCGGCGTGTGATGCGCCGCAACAACTTCCGCGACGTGATCACCGTGGTCGGCACGCCTTTTGCAGCACAAATTGCCGGTTCATTGTCAGAGCGCGTTGTCGTCTACGACTGCAACGACGACTGGGCTTCGATCCCGAAACTGCCGTCGAGCTTCCTGCGGCAGCAGGAGGAGCAGTTGGTGCGGCGGGCCGACCTGGTCTTCGCCACGAGCCGTGGGCTGTTCACCCGGCTCGGACGGCTCAATGCCCGGACCACGCTCCTGCCCTCCGGCGTCGATGTCGAGCACTTCGCGCCGGCGGGCCGGCCGGGCGAGCTGCCCGACGAGATGCGCGGGCTCACCTGGCCCGTGATCGGCTCGGTCGGCTCGATCAATGCCACCAAGGACGACCTCGACATACTCGAGGCCGTCGCGGCGCAGCGGCCCGAGTGGTCGTTTGTCTTTGTCGGCCCGGTGATGTCGGACGTCGATCTCGCCAAGTACCCGCGGCTGCAGCAGCACGCCCGTTTCCTGGGCGCGCGCCCGTACGAGGCGCTGCCGGCGTACGTGCGGGCGATGGACGTCTGCGTGCTCGCCTACAAGCGGAACGCGTTCACGGCGTCGGCGAACCCGACGAAGGTCTTCGAGTACCTGAGTGCCGGCAAGCCAGTCGTGGCCACGCCGCTCGAGGACCTTGTCCAGCTCGACCGCTACGTGGCGCTCGCGCACGACACCGACGAGTTTGTCGCCGCCATCGACGTCGCCCTCGGCCAGGACGACCACGCGAGCCGGCAAGCACGCGTCGAGCGGAGCCGGCAGCGCTCGTGGGACGCCATCGTGCACGCCTTTGAGGATCAGCTCGAACACTCACTGATGGAGAAGCAGCATGCATCGGATCGCGCTGTGCATCGTCTCGTACAATCGTCGGCCGTACACTGAGCGGACGCTGACACCGCTCCTCGAGCAGCTCGACGACGCGGAGCACGACCTGCACCTGTTCGTCTACGACAACGCGAGCAGTGATTCGACGCCCGACTACCTGCGCAAGGCCGCCGCCAAACACGAGAAGCTCACCGTCGTGCTCGGCGACGAGAACATCGGCGTGACAAGGGCGACTCAGTACCTGCTCGAGCATTGCGTCTTCGGTCAGGGCTTCGATTTCATCGCGAAGAACGACGACGACGAGCTGCTGCCCGATGACTGGATGGGCCTCTGCGACTACTGGGACCGCTTCGAGCAGGCGGGCGGCATCGTCGTCGGCTTCAAGCGGCAGGGCCTCGACGACTACTTCAGCGGCCTCGAGTGGGTCAGCCGCCGGCGCGAAAACCTCACGCCGATCGTCGCGGGCCCATACGTCGGGTTCCTCAGCTACATCGTGCCCGGCTTCGAGATGACGACCGAGTCGTGGTGGCGGCGCATCATGCCGCACCTGACCGACTTCGGCCAGTCGCTCGGTGGCTGGGACCCGTCGATGGCGATGACGGTCCGCGACGTGCTGGGCAAGCAATGCCTGGTGATATTCAACCGGCTGTCGGTCCACTTCCAGCGCGACGAGGACTACCCGGACTACACAGCCGAGAAGCAGGGGCAAGTTGACAACGTGCGCGAGGCAATCTTTGAGCTGCGCCGGCAGGGCGCGCTCAAGTAGCCGCGCACACCGCAGGCAGGAGCAGGGCGAGATGCGCAAGCGCTACTTCTACGACGAGCAGATTCCCGGGGCGGAGTTTGTCGATCTGGCCGACCGGCCGATCCGAACCCGCGAGGAATACCTGGCCGCGATGGAGGCGTGCTACAACCTCAAGGTGGTCCGGCACTTCCCGCTCAAGATCATGCTCGAGTCGTCAAGCCGCTGCATGCTGAACTGCTTGATGTGCCCGCGCGACCGGATGAGCCGGCCGAAGGCCGACATGCCCTTCGAGCTGTTCGAAAAGGTGATTGACGAAGCGGCCGAGGGTGGTCTATACCATCTCTCGATGCATCAACACGGCGAGCCGCTCATGAACGAGCGGCTCCCGGAGATGATCCACGCGGCCAAGACCCGTGGTGTCCCTGTTGTCAACCTGACGACGAACGGGGTCCTTCTCGACGAAACCGCATCGCGCGCGCTCATCGAGGTGCGGCTTGATACGCTCGTCGTGTCCTTCGATGGCGTCACGCGGGATGCGTACGCGCTGCTCCGCGGGGTAGGCAAGTACTACGATCGGGTCCGGGACAACATCCTTCGGTTCGCACAGTTGCGGAAGGCCTACGGCGTCGCGAAACCGTTTCTCCGGATACACGCACTCCGAGCGCCGGGCGTCACGGACAGCGAGGTCGAGGCGTTCCGGGCCGAGTGGAGCAGCGTTGCCGATCATGTGAGCGTCGGCGAGATCGCCTCGTACGGCGAAGGCAACGAGATGTTTGACCACGCGCGCGGCGCGGCGATAGCGCGCGTGCCATGTCGCCACCTGTGGCAGCAGTTGATTGTGCTCTGCTCGGGCGACGTGGTGCCGTGCTGCGTGGACATCGACGCGCGCGCGGCGGTCGGCAACGTGTACGAGGAGTCGCTCGCGTCGATCTGGACCGGCGAACGGATCGAGCACATGCGGGCGATGCACCTGGCGGGCCGGGCCGACGAGCTGCCGGGCTGCGCCGAGTGCGTGGACGTATACTGCCGGGCCTACTAGCGTGCCCGTAACACAGGACGGAATCCCCCCGTGAAAACCGCCGCCATCATCCAAGCACGCATGGGGAGCACCCGCTATCCCAGCAAGGTGCTCGACGACATTGCCGGCATCGCGATGCTGTACCACATCGTCGAGCGCACGCGGTACGCGCACCGGGTCGATGCCATTGTCATCGCAACGACCACGAGCGCCGACGACCGCATCCTGCTCAAACGGGCACGCGAGTGGCAGGTCGTCGGGTTCGCCGGCTCCGAGCACGACGTGCTGAAACGGTACGTCGCGGCCGCCAACCTCGTCGACGCCACGCACGTGGTCCGCATCACGGGGGACAACCCGCTGTTCGAGCCGAGCTTCATTGACGCCTGCGTCGAAAAGCTGCGCGAGGAGAAGGCCGACTACTGCTACGTCGAGGGCTGCATCCTGGGCACCGGCGTCGAAGCGGTCACACTCGAGGCGCTCCGCAAGCAGGACGCACTCGCCACGCAGCCGCATCAGCGCGAGCACGTCAACCCCTACATCATGGAGCACCCGGACGAGTTCAAGATCGTCACCGTCAAGGCCGAGGAACGCTTCCGGATGCCCGAGGGGGTCCGGCTCACCGTCGACACCAAGGACGACATGAAGCTCGTGCGCCGGATCTACCGGCGTCTCCACCGTCCGGACCGCATCGTCTCGCTGGGCAGGACCGTCGAGCTGCTCAAGAAGAACCCCGAGTGGGTCGGCCTCAACAAGGACGTGTTCCAGAAGCCGGC
>Ga0315545_1002142_pt1 | contig 18197 bp, 16 predicted proteins | sample SalMarSW160210MG_FD_203096 | JGI IMG/M metagenome (GOLD analysis project Ga0315545, IMG submission 203096) | Salt marsh sediment microbial communities from the Plum Island Ecosystem LTER, Massachusetts, United States - Salt Marsh Sediment SW1602-10 ...
TTGAGCTACGAAGGACAGGCAAGCTTCGGCGGACAGGCGATTCTCGATACGGAGGAATACGGAGGACGGACGACAGATGACGGAGGACAGGTGAACGTTCAACATCGAACTGTGAACATTGAACTTTCAAAAAAAACAAGTGACGGATACTTGATGACAGATGCTTGATACGGGATTCTCGATACGGAGGAATACGGAGGACGGACGACAGATGGCAGAAGACAGAGGACTGAAGACGGATGGCAGATGACGGAAGGGGGGTTGATAGCGAAATTCGAAGAACGAAATTCGAAATCCGCCTTCGTCAAAACTCCGGTGGACAAGCGATACTCGATACGGAGGACGGACGACGGATAACGGACGACGGATAACGGACGACGGATAACGGACGACGGAGAATAGGGGAATCAGAAGTAAGAAAAAAAATTTAATTTGTAACCACGAATTAACACGAATTAACACGAATTAACACAAATTATTTACACGCAGATTTAATCAGTTTTTTTTATTTACCACAGGGAACTTAGGAAAAATAAGTGTACGAGACATAAGTCACAAGAGCACAGGTGCACAGGTCATAAGAGAAAAAGCCACGAATGAACACGAATTAACACAAAAGAAACGAAATAACTTAAGTATTTCTGGTGTTACTGTTTTCTTATCCAAGCTCTCCAATTAATAAATGCAAGCACTCCCCACAATATTGTTGCAAGAATGATTATTGCCCAAAAGTAATGACCTTTTATATAAATTGGAAAATATGTTTCTGATTTAGTAAATTTGAACTTTAATAGTAGTAATAGGATAAAAGAAATTATAGCAAATATTGTAAACAACCATCGGCATTTGCCTGATATTAGTTTGTTTTTGAAGTCACTAATATTATAATCGGGGTCAAATATATTTCTTTGTTGTTTTGAGTATTCCTTAAGCCTTTCTATATCTTTTTTCATTTCGGGATAGAATAAACAAAAAAAATTCTTTTGTCTTGAGACATAGCGCTTCGCCACAAAATTCGTAGGGAAAACCAATACATCACCCGGTTGTCCATGTACAGCTATGTCTGTTCCTTTATCGTCAATGACAACCCTCCATTTTAATTCGAGTTCATTTACAAGATGTTGACCGAAAGCTATTCCAAAGGCATTTATGGTTGGATTTGGGTCTTCCTTTTTTGGGTCGTGAGTATCGAGCCATTTTCCGAATGCATCGTCTAATTCTTTTAAACTTATTTTTTCATATTTTTCTTTACCAATAATTTCCTCTGCTTTTCTGAGGTTTTCTTCGATCCATTCAAGCTCTGCAGGATTGGGATGTTCGATTTTCTCTTTCATTTCTAGCTACAGTAATTATTAAGTAATACCACGGTTCGGTTTTGTATTTTCAATGTTATTTATTTTGGTTTTATCTTAGTTTCTTGTTAGTTGTTAACAATAGATGATGCTGATGGTCTGGACGTATTTTCCGATGTGGCGGTCAATGTAGCCTATAAAGGCCTGCAGCAACTGCCACTCCGCATCAGGCTTTTTCGACTGCACCTCGGCAACCAAAATTCCTCCTTTGGCCAAATCCCAGTTAATCCAGCCGGAATACTTTGCGTGGACCCATCTGCCTTCCCTCTGCCGCTTAAAGGTAGTACCCCGGCCTCGCAATTCACGTTCAGTATTTTTAAGAAGGACCTTCAGATTCGGTTTTTTCTTTGTATGCGGTATGATTTGTACAAGCTTCATAATGCCTCCTTATTAAATGCCAGGCTCACCACTGCTGCGTTAGCGTTGTGCTTAAGTGCCGGCTTATTCAGGTGGTATTATAGCCGATTTAATCGGGAAAGCAAGAAAAATATAGTCGCCTGTGCCTCGTCGCTCGCAAAAAGAATTAAGGTCAGAATTTGCAGGGTATAACGAACAGTGAAAAAAGAGATAAGAGCAATTTGTTAAAAAGTATAATTTTAGAAGTCTTGCCTTTTTGCTTGTTTAGTGCTATACTCTTCTGAATTGGGTTTTATATGAGGATTGATGTAGAATATGAAATCGCTTCTGACAGCAGAGCAAATCGAGCAGTTATTGGGCGTTCTGGCTGACAGAATAGTCGCCGACAGCCCGGCTGATACCGATATCGCCGTAATCGGTATCCGCAGCAGGGGTGAGATTTTAGCGCAACGGCTGTCCGGCAGATTGAGCGAGAAATTGAACAAACTGGTTCCCTGCGGGACTCTGGATATTACCCTTTACCGCGATGATTTGAATTCGCCCCAGGGCGATACTCAGCCTGAGGTACGGACTACCGAAATCGGGTTCGATATCGACGGCAGGATAGTCGTTCTGGTTGATGATGTGCTCTATACCGGCAGGAGCGCCAGGGCGGCAATGGATGCGCTTATCGATTTGGGCAGACCCGAGGCTATAAAGCTGGCGGTCCTAGTTGACCGTAAGGGAAGAGAATTTCCCATACAGGCTGATTACGCAGGCTATAAGTCGGACGCCGAGCCGGGAAAAAATGTGCAGGTCCTGTTAGTCGAATCGGACGGAAAAGATGAAGTGATAATTGAGTGATATTATGGCGCTGAGGAAAAGTAAATTTGAATGGAGGCGGAAACATTTACTTGGACTTCGTGATTTAAGTGCCGATGAGATTAGCTTCATTCTTGATACAGCGGAGGGTTTCGAGCAGATAAGTAAAAGGGCGGTAAAAAAGGCGCCGGCACTTCGCGGAAAACTCGTGGTTAATCTTTTCTTCGAGGACAGTACAAGGACACGCAACAGCTTCATACTCGCCGCCAGCAGGCTGAGCGCCGACATCATTAACTTTACCCAAAAGAGCAGCTCGGTAAGCAAGGGTGAGACGCTGCTTGATACCGCCAGGAACCTCGAAGCGATGGGAATCGATATCGTTGTCATCAGGCACGAGGCCGGCGGTGCGCCAGCGTTTCTGTCGAGGAGCATTAACGCCTGCGTCGTCAATGCCGGCGACGGTTTCTGCGAACACCCGACGCAAGGCTTGCTGGACGTTTATACGATACGAAAAATGAAAGGAACATTGCAGGGATTGAAAATTGCAATTGTTGGTGACGTTGCGCACTCGCGAGTGGCGCGCAGTGATATGTGGGCGATGACAAAGCTCGGCGCAGAGGTTATTTTTGTCGGGCCGCCTACATTGATGCCGACGGCGGTGGATAAGCTGCCCGTTAAGGTGAGCTATTCGCTTGACGAGGTTATCGAGAAGGTCGATGTGATAAATATGCTCAGGATTCAGTTCGAAAGACAATCCAGTAATCCCTTTCCGTCGGTTCGAGAGTATTCACATTATTTCGGCCTGACGGTCGAACGGATGAAAAAGGCAAAGAGCGATATTCTTGTTATGCATCCCGGACCGATTAACAGAGGGCTCGAGATGGAAAGTGAGGTCGCCGACGGTGCAAACAGTGTAATCCTGCAGCAGGTTACCAACGGCGTGGCTGTTAGAATGGCTGTATTGTTCCTGGTCAACCAGGCAGCGGCGAAAACGTAAAGCTTAAAATTAAAAATGCAAAACCAAAGCGAAAAAAGTAAAACCGACTTAAGAATGTTTAATATAAATAAAAAGACACGGATTAACACAGATTTACACAGTATATAATTTATTTCTTTGTGACCTCTGTGTTCTCTGTGGTTAAAAAGTAAAATATATTTACTCTGTGGCTGTTAGGAAAAATAGGTTTTGAGATTTAAGTTATGGTTTTTAGTTTTTAACTTTTAATTTTTAGTTAAGACAATGAGCAGTGAATTGCTGATAAAAAATGGTCGCGTGATAGACCCTGCGAACGGCGTTGATAAGGTATGCGACGTTCTTGTTATTGACGGCAGGATAGCTGAGGTCGGCAGTGTCGAAAGAAACGTTGAGAAGACAATCGACGCTACCGGCAAGCTGGTTGTGCCCGGGCTGATTGATATTCACGTTCATTTTCGAGAACCGGGTGACGAGGAAGAGGAAACGATAGCGAGCGGCTCAGCGGCGGCGGTCGCAGGCGGATTTACCTCGGTAGTGTGTATGCCCAATACCCGGCCGCCCGTTGAAAATGAGACCGATGTGGAATATATCCATCGCAAAGGCAGAAAAGCAAGAAAGACCCATGTTTATACGATGGGTGCGATAACAAAGGGCAGAGAGGGCGTTGAGCTTGCCGAGATGGGCTTTATGGCTGAGGCTGGCGCGGTCGGTTTTACTGATGACGGCAGCGGCCTGCAGGACGCCTCTGTTATGCTGCGGGCGTTGAAGTATGCCTCGATGTTCGGTGTTGTAATATCGCAGCACTGCCAGGACGATAGTATTGCCGGCAGCGGCGTGATGAATTCGGGCTATTATTCATCAATACTTGGTCTGCCCGGTATAGATGCCCTTGCGGAAGAAGCGATGCTTTGGCGTGACATACAGCTTGTCAAGAAGATAAAGAACGGCCGAGTCCGATACCACGCACAGCATATATCGACAGCCGGCTCAGTCGAATTGATAAGGGCGGCAAAGGAGCAATCACTGCCTGTAACCTGTGAGGTAACGGCCCATCATCTGCTTTTTGATGAAAAGATGTGTGCCGAGTATGATACAAATTTCAAGGTTAATCCTCCGTTGAGGACGCAAAAGGATATTGATGCCCTGAAGTCGGCAGTTGCTGAAGGGCTGGTTGATGCTTTAGTCAGTGACCACGCACCGCACCTGCAGAGCGAAAAGGAGCTTGAATTTCTTGCAGCGCCTTTCGGTATTGCTTCTCTTGAGTGCTCACTATCATTATACGTTAAAGCTTTGATTGAGCCGGGCATTCTGGACTGGCCAAAACTTATCTGCTTGATGACTGAAAAGCCGGCGGCGATAATCGGAGTTGACAAGGGGACGCTCGGAAAGGGCCGGCAGGGCGATGTTACAATTATCAACCCCGATGCAGAGTGTACAATCGATGTAAATCAATTCCGCTCCAAGAGCAGGAACTGCCCTTATAACGGCTGGAAGGTGAAGGGCAAGGTTGAAAAGACTATAGTGGGCGGCGAGGTAAGATTCGATGCCGCTCAGACAACCGGGGGTGCATAATGATTGGGTTGGCTGTTTGAAAATAAAGAGCTCGTATGATATAATGGTTTTTGTTTCGGATTTTCAGGCCTATCGGATTTATTGACTATGCCTTTTTTGATTGACGGTTATAATTTGCTCTGGGCGGTTCACAAACTCGGTGATGATTCGGAATCCATAACCGATGTTCAGATGTGCAAAATTGTGTCAGGATATCTGAAGCAGACGGGCGAGAGCGGCGAGATTGTTTTCGACGGAATAGGTCCGCCTGATAAAAGCGGCTTCGACAATATGGAAAATCTGGAGGTTTTCTTCACCGGTCTTGGTGTAGATGCGGATTCTGTAATTGAAAATAAGATACGTGCAAACACAGCCCCGAGACGATTGACGGTAGTAAGCAGCGACCGCAGGGTCCGTGACGCTGCGCGGGCGAGAAAGGCTGTGGCGGTAAAATCAGACAGATTCTTCGAACAGGTGGGAAAGCAGTTAAGAAAAAAGACACGAAATGTTGAGCCGCAGGCCAAACAACAGGGGCTTAGTGAAGGAGAAACAGAGCAGTGGCTCAAATTTTTCGGCCTTGATTGATAAAATGTACCTGAATGTGTTCTTGTGCGGCAAAGGCTGATACGGATAAAAGCCGGCCGCCGGCAGGAATGGGAGTAGTATGATGTGGCCAAAATTCGTAAAACGAGAGGATAAATATAAGCTTGTGGTAACTGCTGTCCTTTTTGCCATAGCTTGTGCATTGGTGTACTACTTTCATATGATACTTAAAAGAGAAACTCTCTTTTCGCACTTTTTTTACATTCCTATCGTTTTAGCGTGCCTTTGGTGGAAAAGGAAAGGTTTAATCATAGCTGTACTTTTGTCCGCATTTCTGATTTTGAGTCATTTTTTTTTCAGGACGGATATAACAGCTACGGATGATTATTTTCGTGCCATAATGTTTATAGCTATTGGCGTAGCAGTTACCTTGCTAAGCGAACATGCGGAGAGGGTAGAGAAGGCATTGCGAGAACGTGAAATTCAATTCCGCTCTCTGGTTGAGACTACCAGCGATTGGGTCTGGGAGGTGGACGCCGAGGGCGTTTATACCTATTCCAACCCGAAAGTCAAGGACCTGATAGGGTATGAGCCTGAAGAAGTCATTGGAAAAACGCCGTTCGACTTTATGTCTCCTGAGGAAGAAAAACGAGTAAATCTATTGTTCAGAGATGCGGTAAAGCCAAACCAACCGTTTTCCGCATTGGAGAACACTATGCTTCATAAGGATGGACGAGTTGTGGTGCTCGAGACAAGCGGCGTCCCAATTGTTGGCGAAGATGGAAATCTTTTGGGTTACAAGGGCATCAACCGTGATATAACAGAGCGCAAACAGTCAGAGAAAGCGCTGCACGATAGTGAGGAAATCTACCGCACCCTTGTGGAGAATATTGGTCTTGGCGTTACCCTGATAGGTGCCGACTACAGGATAATTATGGTCAACACTACCCAGGGTCGTCTTCTTAGAAAGTCTCGGGATAAGTTTGTAGGCGAATATTGCTTCAGGGAGTTCGAGAAACGTGATGCGGTTTGTTCGCATTGTCCAGGGACACGGGCTATGGCTACCGGGCGCCCTGCGGAAGTAGAAACTGAGGGCGTTCGGGATGACGGCAACCATTTTCCGGTTTGGATTCACGCCTTTCCGGTTTACGAAGCGGATGGCACGATAAAGGGATTCATTGAGGTTGTAGAGGATATCACCGAGCAAAAGAAAGTGATGCGCGCTCATGAGGAATCTGAAAAAAGGTACAAGATGCTTTTTGATAAGGCTGCAGAGGGAATATTAGTGGCAGATACTAAAACAAAGAAATTTAGGTATGCCAATCCTGCTATTTGTAGGATGCTTGGTTACTCAGAAGAAGAACTCACAAAAATGGGCGTCCCTGATATTCACCCCAAAGAATCTTTGGAACATGTTTTTGCCGAATTTGAGGCCCAGGTTAGGGGAGAAAAGACGCTGGCACCGGCGCTTCCGTGTTTGCGTAAAGATGGCAAGATAATATATGCGGATATTAATACGACGAATATGGTGATTGATGAGGTCAGTTGCAATGTTGGCTTTTTTACGGATGTCACCGACAGGGTGCGAGCGGAGGAGCAGCTTCGCCGGGCACGCGATGAGCTCGAGGAGCGTGTTGAGCAGCGTACGGCTGACCTTGAAAAAGTAAATGAAGATTTGCTAAATCAAATAAGCGAGCGTGAGATAGCAGAGAATGCCCGCAGGGATGTAGAAGAGCGCTTCAGGCATATATTCGAAAATGCTCTTGTCGGTATTTATAGAACCACTCCCGACGGCCGTATTCTTATGGCGAATCCTGCACTGATAAAGATGCTGGGCTATTCTTCGTTTGAACAGCTCGCCAAGCTTAATCTTGAGAAAGAGGGTTTTGAACCGACGTGTCCGCGTTCATTTTTTAAGGAAAAAATCGAAAAAGACGGTTCTGTTCGCGGGCTTGAGTATATCTGGTTAAAGCGTGATGGGACCAGACTCTACATACGCGAAAGCGCCGTAGCTGTAAGAGACGGTCAAGGCAAAGTTGTTTATTACGAGGGTACTGTTGAAGATATCACCGAGCGTAAAAAGGCCGAAGAGAAACTTCTGGATTATCAAAAACAGCTGCGTTCACTGGCACTTGAGCTGTCACTTTCCGAGGAGAAAATGCGCAGGCAAATGGCAACCAGTGTACACGACCATCTGGGACAGAATCTGGCAATTTCCAAAATTAAGCTGGACTCTTTGCAAAAGTCGGTATCTTCGCCGGAGCTTGTTGGGATAGTTGATGAGGTGCGGGATTTGCTCAGCCAGACGATTGAAAGTGCCCGTTCGTTGACTTTTGAGTTGAGCCCGCCTGTTCTTTACGAGCTTGGTTTTGAAGCGGCTGTGGAATGGCTTGTCAGATATGTCAAAAAAAGAGATGGTCTTTCGGCGGAATTCAAAGACGACGGGAAAGCCAAACCGCTGAATGATAAGGTACGTGTTCTTCTTTTCCAGTCGGTTCGTGAATCGCTGCATAATGTTACCAAACATGCACATGCGAAAAAGGTGACGGTTTCTGTCAGCAGGGCTGATAATGAAATACAGGTTACCGTTGTGGATGACGGGGTCGGCTTTGATGTTTCTAAAATTCGTTCAGGCGGCCTGGAAGGCGGAGGTTTCGGCTTGTTCAGCATAAGCGAAAGGCTCGAAAATATCGGCGGCCGATTCAGAATCGAGTCAAAACCCGGCAGCGGTACAAAAGTTTTTCTGGCTGCTCCGATAAGCAAAAAGACAGTTAGGAAAAGGGGGAAAAAGAATGAAAAAAATAAAAATCTTATTGGCTGATGACCATAGAATTACGCGGCAGGGCCTGCGGCTGCTGCTGGAGAAAGAATCTGATATGCAAGTTGTGGCCGAGGCCGACCAGGGCAGAGCTGCGGTTCAGCTTGCCGCTGAGCTGTCACCCGATGTGATTATTATGGATGTGAGCATGCCCGATTTAAATGGTATGGAGGCAACAAGACAGATTGTCGGCAAAAACGAAAATGTCAAGATAATTGCCCTTTCAATGCACTCGGATACCTTGTTTGTTACGGAAATGCTCAAAAGCGGCGTGAGCGGCTATCTGCTGAAAGACTGTGCTTTTGAAGAGCTGGCAAGCGCGATTCGCTCGGTTGTCTCGGGTAAAACTTACCTTAGTCCGAGCATCTCGGGCGTGGTCGTTAACGGGTATTTGCATCGGCTGTCGAAAGCGGAAACTGCGGGCTCGGATATCCTCTCCAACAGAGAGCGTGAGGTGCTCCAGATGATAGCAGAAGGTAAATCGACGAAGCAAATCGCCTTAAAGCTCCATATCAGCGTAAAGACAGTCGAAACGCACCGCAGGCAGATAATGAATAAGCTCAATATCTTCAGCGTGGCAGAGCTTACAAAATACGCTATCCGCAAGGGTCTGACATCGCTCGAAACATAAGTTTTCTGGATTTATGGCGTCTTTGGATGCCGGAATATTTCAATCGCGGCCTTCTAAGGCATTTTTACCACCACAATGGGGGAAAACCTGATGAAGAATCCTCTCTGAAAATTCATATAATAATTATAAGCATTGTTAGTAAAAGATGTATTTTAAGTTAAATTAAGGCCGATTTACAGGTTGTTTAATAAGGCTTGAAAAGTTAAAAAGAGTTTAGTTTAATTTACGTGGAGCATCGGCTGAGTGTTCTTCTGGGAGGCTTTGGGTGTGGGCGCTCTCAGTGAGCCTTGGTTTGATGCTCCGTTTTTTTTAATAGTGACGTTTCGCCTCGCCGAGGGATAGATTTTTTTAATGTTTACTTCTGTGTTGAGTGAGCACCGAAACAAAATAGGATGCGAGGAGAGCAAGGAAGCGAAAAATCACCTCAGCAGCGGACTCGTTCGGCATCCGGCTGATAAAGCCTTATATGTAAACCTTGTCCATAAGTTTTACGACTGTGATTAGTAAAAAGACAGTTGGCTATGAAGTTTATTCTTTTAGGGCAGGGCCACCCTTTGGAAAACCTGGTAAATCCCTGCTAAGGTATGCCCAGGGAACAGCGCACTGTGTCCATGTCTGGTAGCCTGGTTTAATCAATTGCGGTTCATCTAAACTGCCGGCCTTGATCCAAACCAAATTGGGATGCGCACGGGCTTTGGTAAACAGAGGCGAGCCGCATTTGGGACAGAACTCTCGAGTAATTTTATTGCCGCTGTCGGCCGTTGTTGTGTAGCTTTTGACACGGCCGGAGATAATACGAAGGGCATCGGCTCGCGTTAGCACTCCAACGGTATATGGGCCACCAGTAGCTTTTCTGCAGGCGTCACAGTGACAATAGGATGCCTCTTCAGGCTCACCGGTGTATTCATATCGCACTGAACCACACAAACATCCACCACTCAAAATCTTTTCCATGTGTTCTCCTTAGTTTTTACAAGTTTAATAACATAACATGTAAAAAAAAGAAATTTGTTCTGTATAAGAATTTTTTTTTGCATTAGATATAAACCTTGTCCATCATTCGCGGGAACGGAATACACTGGCGTATGTGTTTTTCGCCTGTAATCCAGGCGACGGTTCTTTCGACTCCGAGCCCGAAACCGCCGTGAGGCACCGAGCCAAATTTGCGCAAATCCAGATACCAGCGGTAATTTTCGGCCTGTAAATCGTTTTCTTCGATTCGCTGCAAAAGAGTATCATGGTCATCTTCTCTGACCGAGCCGCCGATGATTTCACCAAAACCTTCCGGGGCGAGCAGGTCAAAATTTAAGACAACCTTCGGATTGTCTCTGTCGATTTTCATATAAAATGCCTTGGCCTGCTTCGGATAACACGTTACAAACACCGGCTTGTCGTGCATCTGCGAAATAATCGTCTCATCCGAGCCGCCGAGGTCCTTGCCCCAGACAAACTCAGCCGCAAGGGCGGCGTGCTTCGGATTATTTTCTATCTTTGTGTTCACCTCGCCGAGAGCTGAATGCAACTCAATCAATTCTGCTGCGTTTTTCTCTTTTTGCCATTGCTTGAGGCTACCTTTTTGCTGCTGCTCAAGCTCTGCGATTCTTGATTCGATTTGCTCTTTTTGGTTTTTGAACTGCTCTATTTGTTTTGCAAGAAAATTCTTGGCCCTTTGCGAGGTCAGGATATCAACAGCCTCTGTGTATGTAAGCCGGTAGAAGGGCGGAGTCATCTTTTCAAGCGATTTTATATCGGCGCCTAAAGTCTCCAGTTCGGCCCTGTTTTTTTCCAGTACATCAGCCACTAAAAAAGATACAAAATTTTCTGCCAATTCCAGAAGTCCGTCAAGGTCGATAAAAGCGACCTCCGGCTCGACCATCCAGAACTCTGTCAGGTGCCTTCTGGTCTTGCTCTTTTCGGCCCTGAATGTAGGCCCGAAGCAATAGACTTTGCCGAAGCTCATAGCCGCTGATTCAAGATGTAATTGGCCTGTCTGTGTAAGGAACATCGTCTCTCCGAAATAATCGACCTCGAAAAGGCTCTGCTGGTCTTCGCCGGCCATCGACATCAGTATCGGTGTATCAATCAGAATGAAACCGTTGTCATTGAAAAATCTTCTGATTGCATCGATAACAGTATGCCGGATTTTGCCGATGCACCACGGCCGAATCGAGCGGAAATGCAAATGGCGATGTTTCAGCAGAAAATCCGTCCCGTGCGACTTCGGTGTAATCGGGTAATCGCTCGCTGCGTGGATTATCTTTGCATCGCTGACTGCCAGTTCGTTCCCGCCAACGCTTCTTTCGTCTTTGCGAACGGCCCCTGTTACCATCAGTGACGATTCCTGGCCGAGATGCCTTAAGGAATCGAAAAGCTCATCGCTGACTTTGGCTTTTTCGACAATGCACTGACAGAGTCCTGTGCCGTCACGAATAATTAAAAACAGCAATTTGCCGCTGGAGCGGCTGTTATAAAGCCAGCCTGAAACGGTTACGTCTCTATCGACATTGTTCTTCAAATCAGATATAGAAGTTTTCTTGTTTTCCTGCATATGAATTTTTCTCCTTTTTTAAAGTAAAAGATTATACAAACCAAAGTAATTTTAGGAAAGCATATATTCAGAGGTTACGTAACTTGTGTCTGACTGATGGCGGACTTCGAAGCCGAAGTTCATAATAGGCCCGATAAACAATCACAGGCCCGAAAGTTCCTATTTGTTGCTATATCCTTTAGACTTTTTACCTTAATCTGGAATTCTTTCTGGTCGATAAGATTCGTGACGATGACTCGTTACAATTTTGATGGGGGCAAAAAGATACAAATACTATTTTTAGACTGATATTTATTGGATTATTACGCAAGTGGTGTTTTCTTGATATGTCCGCGCAGGATTTCTGTTAAGAGGAGAATCTAAATGAAAGTTCGAGATTTTGAAAAAAAGGTTTGGGAACAAGACCAAATCAGGATAGTTATTAGGGCTAATTCGCAAGATGAGGTCGGTTCGTATGGTCAAAAAAAGGCAGCCCAAGGTAATTGGCGAATCAAAGAGTTTCTTAAAAAACGTATTAAGCCTCTCGTCAAAGGCAAAGAAATCGTAGTCATAGAGAGAAATGGCGAGATTGCACACGGGAAAAAACTGCTCAAGTCATACAGAGAATCATATAACTGAAAACCATCACTGCAATCTCGGTGTCGAAGAACTTGGACTTGCCTTATGTGTGAGGATTGTAATTACGCTGATTCCTGCACGCGCGCTATGTATTTCACTTATCTTTCAGTTAATTTGCCTTGGTTGATCGATATTTTTATCTGTCCTAAAGGATATCTCTCGAAATATTACGGTATTACTCTGAGTTATTTGTTTGTTCGTCAACTTGTGGTTTTGAAAGGACTTGAACACGTCCTGTAGTCGGTTGAGCATCCCTTCTATCCTTCATTTTGGGATTAACTGACAAGGCGAGGTCGGTGAAGCTGCAAAAAATTTCCATCCTCTCGGCCATTGAGAACGACCGGAACCAGCGGGTCTTGGCCTCCATCGACTCATCATTTCTATCGTGTCGAATCGTTGGTATCATATAACATATCTTAACAGATTACGCTGAGGTTTGCAACAAAACAATACTCATTACATATCCAGTTTTTCACAGAGGTAATTTTTAAGTTGGTTTGTCGATACCCTGACCTGCTCCATTGAGTCACGTTCGCGGACGGTTACGGTATTATCCTGGGTTGTCTGGCCGTCAACGGTTATACAGAAGGGCGTGCCCGCCTCATCCTGCCTGCGATAGCGTCTACCGACAGCACCTTTTTCGTCGTAGAAGCAGTGAAAATATTTCTTCAAATCATCATAAATCTTTCGCGCTATTTCCGGCATACCGTCCTTTTTAACAAGAGGGAAAATCCCGACCTTTATGGGGGCAAGGGCAGCCGAAAACCTAAGCAGATTCCGCTTCTCGCCCCGCACCTCTTCCTCGTCATAAGCGTCAACCAGAAAGGCGAGAGCGCTTCTGTCCACACCGGCAGATGGCTCTATGACATAAGGAATAAATCTTTTCTTCTCCTGGTCGTCAAAGTAAGACAGAGGCCCTTTGCTGTAGTCGTCCCCCTCAACTTTAAGCTCGATTTTGGAAAGGTCACCCTTCTTCTCGAACCATTCATTTAACGTTTTCATTCCTCTCTGGTGCTGACGCAAATCATAATCAGTTCGGTTGGCTATGCCTTCGAGCTCCTGCCAGTCGCCTGAGCCGAAGGGAAATTTGTACTCGACATCGACGCAGGCTTTTGCATAATGGGCTAATTCATCAGCCTCATGATTGCGAAACCGCAGGTTCTCTTTTTTGATGCCCAGGTTCAGATACCAGTTAAAACGTGTTTCTTTCCAGTGTTCGTACCATTGCTCATCAGTCCCAGGCTCGCAGAAAAACTCGATTTCAGCCTGCTCGAACTCGCGTGTTCTGAAGATAAAGGCCTTTGTTGTCACCTCGTTTCGGAAGCTCTTGCCGATTTGCGCGATGCCGAACGGAATTTTGACTCTTGTCGTATCGAGCACATTTTTGAAGTTTGCAAATATTCCCTGTGCGGTTTCAGGCCGTAGATATAGCGTCATTGAGTCATCGACGTTGGCGCCCATCTGCGTCTCGAACATCAATTTGAAAGGCATCGGCTCGGTAAATTGACCTACAGAACCGCAGTTAGGGCAGAGCTTATTTGTTAAATCGTATTGTTTCGACCGGGCCGCGTCGATTGCTATGTGCTCGGTGTGCTCATCCTCGCTCGCCTGAACTGATTCTTTCAGGTGGTCAACTCTGCTTCTCGTATTGCATTTTTTGCATTCGGCGATAAGGTCGGCGAATTTGTCTGCGTGTCCCGACGCCTTCCATATTAGTGGGTGCATCAGTATCGAGCAGTCCAGGCCTACAATGTCGTCGCGCATCTGAACGACCGATTTCCACCAGGCCTTTTTCACATTGTTTTTAAGCTCCACTCCCAGGGGACCATAGTCGTAACAGCTCGCAAGCCCTCCGTATATTTCGCTCGATTGAAAAATAAAGCCCCGCCGTCTGCACAGTGATACGATATCATCCAGTTTTACCAGTTTTGACATATTAATTTCTCCATAAAAAACAGTTCGGGATATTATAAACGAACGAAAATAAATTACAAGAAGTGAACATTTGAGGGTATAATTCGTAAATAAACTAATCTTTCAGCCGATAACTAATAACGGGAGCGAAAAATGGACAAGCAGAAAATCAAGAAATATCTGCTTCAGTGGTGGAAAAGCTGGCGACTGACAATTTTTATTATTGTCTTTGTCATAATACCCGTAAAATCCGTCCTTGCAGACTGGAACTGGGTGCCGACCGGCTCTATGAAACCGACAATTCTCGAAGGCGACCTCGTCTTTGTCAACAAAGCTGCGTACGATTTGAGGATTCCCTTGACTATGCACCGCCTCGCAAAATGGTCTGACCCTGACATCGGTGACGTCGTTATCTGTTTTTCACCCGACAATGGGACCAGGCTGGTCAAAAGAATCATCGCTTGCCCTAATGATACTGTTGAGATGAGAAACAATGTTCTCTTTTTGAACGGCAAAGAGCTTGACTATTCCGAAATCGACCCTGCATACCTCAATTTTTTCTCCGACGAGCAGAAAAGAAAATTGGTCTTGGCAGAAGAAGATTTGGATGGAGTTATGCATCCTGTAATGAGTATTCCCTCGATAAGAGCGAATCGCAGCTTCCCCTCAATAACCGTGCCCCTGAATTGTTACTTTGTTATGGGTGACAACAGGGACCTTAGCAGGGATTCGAGGATTTTCGGCTTCGTCCAGCGGGAGCAGATCGTCGGAAAGGCCAAAGGTATCATCATATCATTCGATATTAAAGGCAATTACCTGCCTCGTCTCAAGAGGTTCTTTTGCTCTATACAATAATCTTATTCGACAAAAACCCTGGCATCGGGATTAAATGGATTGGTTCTCACAGCAAGCGAAAACAGGTACGGGTAGTTGTTTTTCAAATGCTCCATATACCCCAGCCATTCGCGCACTATCAGCCGGTATGACCTTGTAATGTCACCGGAAAGATGTTTAAAATCTGTTTCTGGCAGATTCTTGACGCCCGGCCGATGGCAAAGCTCCTCGGTAAGATGAAATATCGCCCAGAGCATCTCCGTAAATGATTCGTGCTCTAACAGGTTGGGATTTTCCAGAAGTGCGAGCAGAAACAGCCTTTTCTCTCTCGCAAAATTTCGCAGCTCTTCCAGGTCGCCTTTTCTGCTGTCAACTTCGTAATTATGTTTTCTAAGTGACTCTTCCACCTGGTCGAATTTCTCCTCTGTCCAGCTGTCATTTACCCTCAACTGCTCGGTAAGCTGCTTCGCCGCAGGGTCAAACGTTATAAACAGCTTCAATAATTCTGTACCCGCCTCGCTGAAAAAGGCACCGATTACCATATTCAGCTTTTTCAGCATTGATCGCTTTTCACGCTCGCTGAGGACCTGGTGAATTATTAGTGTCACCAACAAAACCTCGATGAACACAAAAGCTATGTCCCCGACTAAGTATATTAATATGTGGTGAATATCGCGAAAAATTGCATAATGAAGTACATAAAAGAACACAGAAAGCAGAAGTAAAATCACTCCAAGCAGGATTTTTTGTCTGTATCCGCTCTTTTTCATTTCTTGCTCCTGAAAAATTCATCTCTTGAATATGGAAGATATTAACAACAGCAGCCGGCAATTTCAATAGGTTGATTCGTAGCTCCGGTGCATCCTGGAATTTCTTTGACTTGCCATTCGCTTTTCCTAAAATTTTCACTATGCATATTATTAATACTCTGGCACCGGTATTTTTGTTGATTGTCCTTGGGGTTGTATTGAGGAAGGCCCGCTTTCTGTCAGCCGAGCTTATCACCGGTCTCAATCGGCTTGTTTACTGGGTAGGCCTGCCCGCTCTTTTGTTTTATAAAATCGCAATTGCCGATTATGATTTTCAAACCGCCGGCAGAACATTTCTTGTAGTTTTCCTCGGTATGTTCGCCTCGATAATCGCAGGTTACTTCATTGCGTATCTGCTGAAAGTACCTGCCGCTTCTGTCGGGACATTTGTGCAGGGCTCCTACAGGGGAAATCTATTGTATATCGGCCTGCCGATTATCATCTATAGCTTCTATGGTGCGCAAAATGCCGCGCAGATGCAGAACACCGCGGCTATCGTTCTCGGCTTTATCGTCCCCTTTTATAACATCCTCGCTGTTATCGTTCTTCTTGCAGGCCAGCACAAAATTGACAGGAGCATTTTTGCAAAAATTTCCCGCTCCGTTCTAACCAATCCGTTATTTATTGCCTGCGTTGCCGGTATTGTCTATTCAGCGCTGTCGCTCAAAATACCACTTGTTGCAGCGCGAACAATCGAAGCTGTTGGTCAGATGGCTTTGCCGCTGGCTCTTTTAGCGATTGGTGCAACACTTGCTTATAGCCGGGTCAGCGGGCGAAAAAATTTTGCTTTTGTGGCCTCGATTATCAAAGTTGCCCTGACTCCTCTAATCGGTTTTGCCATTGCTCTGTTAATCGGACTGGGTAGCGGTGAAACCAGGATTGCCCTTATTTATCTTGCCTGCCCAACTGCCGTTCTTTCCTTTATAATGGCCGAAAACCTCGGCGGCGACGGCAAACTTGCCGCTGCTATAGTCTTAATCAGCACAATCCTTTCGGTTGTTTCTTTGGCTGCTATTGTCGCATTTTTCTAAAAAAACACGAAAATTTAATAAAAAAAGTTGATTTAAAGCGGCAAATATGATATCATAGTGTTTTCATAGGATTACTATTAAAAAATTGTATTTGCCGGAGCAGGAGTGGTGAAAAACAAAATTACATTTTGCCTTGGCATTCAGATTTGGATGCTTTGCTTTTTTTGTGCAAATTTGTTTGCGCATATAGATATTAATATTCCCGACGCGAATGTGATGCTTGCCTCCGACCCCAATATCATACTGGTCGATGTTCGAGAGCTTTCTTCGTATTGCACCTATCCTATCGGCCACGTCCCCGGTGCCTTGTGTTATCCCTGGAATTCGGACTACTTCGAGGAACATTACACCGACTTTGACATCAATGATATAATTTTCATTATCTGTTATAGCGGCGGCAGAAGCAACTCAGCCGCAAACTTTCTCGACGGCGAAGGTTATAACTATGTTTATGATATACTTGGCGGAACGGGTGACTGGTACTTTGACTATGGCTATACTACGGTCGGCTGTGTCGATTTCGATGAAGACGGCCTGAACGATGATTTGGATAATTGCCCGCTGGTTTATAATCCTGCGCAGGCTGATTCCGATGGCGACTATATCGGCAACTGCTGCGACGACAATTTCCCCTATCTCGACGGCTACGACCCTGTTGATTTCTTCGACTTAGCTATTCTTGCAAACAACTGGCTGGATACCGGTATAAATCTCGTAGGCGATTTGGATGGTGATGATACCGTCAATGAGAAAGACCTGCAAATCCTCACACAATACTGGCTAAAAGACTGCGACGAGCAATAGTTGCTCAGCCTCGCCGCAATCGAAGTCAGACAGCAATAATACATTTTTAAGCCACAGAGAGCACAGAGTTCACAGAGAAATTTAATAAAACTGTAATTCCCGCGAAATCGGGAATCTATTTTTTCTACGAGTCATAGACCAAAACCACTAATTCAGCGGTCCTTTCGACAGTTTTTTATTTGACGAATCTAGTTATCGAAGGTATATTACCCAAAAAAGGGAAATTTAAAAGGGCTAAATTATGAAAGCGAAAAAGTATTGGATTGTGGTAGGCTTAGTTTTGGTTATTTGTGTATTTGCCTATTCTGTTACAGAGGATAAAGAAGCGCTTAGTTCTTTGGCTGGACTTAAAGGTATTTATGTTATGGTTGAGCCTCTCCCTGAATGGACTAAACAATATGGTTTGACAAAAAATGAAATCCAAACCCAGGTTGAATTGCGACTCTGTCAAGATGGCATCAGAGTCCTTTCTAAAGAAAAATCAGATCAGTCTATGGGCAGGGCTTTCCTCTACGTAAATATCAACGCACAAATATATAAGGAAAGGGAAGAGTGTCCTGTAAGTTGTAGTTTAGAGCTTCGCCAAGATATCTATTTGGCAAGAGACCGG
>Ga0315545_1002146_pt1 | contig 18181 bp, 32 predicted proteins | sample SalMarSW160210MG_FD_203096 | JGI IMG/M metagenome (GOLD analysis project Ga0315545, IMG submission 203096) | Salt marsh sediment microbial communities from the Plum Island Ecosystem LTER, Massachusetts, United States - Salt Marsh Sediment SW1602-10 ...
GCCCATCCTCCTGGAGCCGACTATGAAAATAGAGGTAGTTGCACCGGATGAGTTCCTTGGTGATATAATAGGTGACCTCAACTCCCGGCGGGGACATATTGAGTCTATAGAGACACGGGAAGGAATGGCGGTTATTCACGCCCTGGTTCCCTTATCCGAGACCTTCGGCTATACCACCAGCCTCCGGTCAATGACTCAGGGCAGGGCGGCCCACTCCCTGGAGTTCTATCAATATGAGGAGCTACCGGCGGAGCTGGCCGACCAGGTAACCGGCAAAGCCGCCGTCGGATAAAAGAGGATAACATATGCCAAAACAGAAAATAAGAATCAAGCTAAAGGGTTACGACCACAAGTTGCTCGACCTGTCGGCGGAACAGATTGTAGCCGCCGTGGAGCGGACCGGGGCCGTGGTAGTGGGACCGGTGCCTCTGCCCACCCACATCAAACGGTTCTGCGTTATCCGTTCCCCCTTTATTGATAAAGACTCACAGGAGCATTTCGAGATCCGGACTCACAAGCGCCTCATCGATATCGTCGAGATGACATCCAAGACCATAGACTCTCTGAGCAGCCTCAATCTACCGGCAGGAGTGGAAATAGATATCAAGCTATAGGTATTAAATTATGGTTCAAGGTATTATTGGCAAAAAGCTAGGCATGGGTCAGATATTCGGCGACGATGGCAAGGCAGAAGCCTTAACCGCCATCGAGGCCGGCCCCTGCGTGGTAACCCAGGTCAAGACCACGGATAAGGAAGGCTATAATGCCGCCCAGCTCGGCTTTGGCCAAAGCAAACGGCTCAACTCCCCCCAGAAGGGGCACCTCAAAAAGCTGGGGCAGTTCCGTCACCTCCAGGAATTCCGGCTGGCCGATACCAAAAAAATCAAAGTGGGCGACAAGATTGATGTCAGCCTGTTTAAAGAAGGCGACCTGGTCAATGTTACCGGCGTATCCAAGGGCAAGGGCTTTGCCGGAGTGGTCAAACGCCACCACTTCGCCGGCGGCCCCAAGACCCACGGGCAGTCCGACCGCCACCGTGCCCCCGGCTCTATCGGGGCCACCACCTCTCCGGGCCGGGTGCTCAAAGGAATGCGCATGGCCGGACACATGGGCAATAGCCGGGTGACGGTATGCCACCTGCAGGTATATAAAACCGACCCGGAGCGTAATCTGCTACTTCTACGGGGAGCCGTTCCCGGGGCTAAGAACGGGCTAGTGCTGATAAAGAAAGCGGGAGGGGAATAGAGTGGAGGTTCCAGTTTATAGCCCCAGCGGCCAGGTAATAAAAAACATTGAGATAAGCGACGGTGTCTTTGCCGTGCCCTTTAACGAGGCGGTGGTGCACCAGGCAGTGGTCCGGCAGCAGGCCAACGCCCGCCAGGGAACGTCCAGCACCAAGACCCGCGCCGAAGTTGCCGGCAGCAGCCGCAAGCTCTTCCGTCAGAAGCACACCGGAATGGCCCGGGCCGGCAGCAAGAAGTCGCCGCTGCGCCGGGGAGGCGGCATTACTTTTGGCCCCAAGCCCCGGAGCTACCAGCAGGACATGCCCAAAAAGATGCGCCAGCTGGCGCTAAGGTGCGCTCTATCAGCCAAGACCAGGGATGAGGAACTGAAAATCCTGGAAGAATTAAAGCTCGACCAGCCCAAGACCAAAGAGATGGCGCAAATTTTAGTGGCGCTGGGGATAGACTCTACCGCCCTTATCGTAACCGATGCGCCGGAAGAGAATATAATCAAGTCAGCCCGCAACCTGGCTGGAATTAAGACCCTGCCAGCCAATATACTCAATGTGGTTGACATCCTATCCCATAAGATGTTACTTATGACTGAGCCGGCGGTACGCAAGGCAGAGCAGTTGTGGGGCCCCCAGAAATCGGAGGTTTCCGGGGTAAAGTCGGGGGGAGGAGGCGGCAATGCATCTATATAAGGTATTAAACCGCCCGCTGGTAACCGAAAAGAACTCGGCGCTTCAGGCCCAGGGCAAATACGCCTTTGAGGTAGCCCAGGAGGCTAATAAAGCGCAGATTAAACAGGCGGTAGAGAAAGCATTCAAGGTCACCGTCACCGGGGTCAACGTGATGACGGTGCCCGGCAAGAGACGGCGAATGCGGGGCCGAGAGGTAATGAGCCCATCGTGGAAAAAGGCTCTGGTCACCTTAAAGCCCGGCGACAAGATAGAACTCTTTGAGGGGGTATAGGTGCCACTAAAGCAATATCGTCCAACTTCACCCGGCCGGCGGAGCATGACCGGCTCCAGCTTTGAGGAAATAACCAAAAGCAAGCCGGAGAAATCGCTGCTAGCGCCCCTCAAAAAGAAGGGCGGGCGCAGCAACCAGGGCAAAGTTACGGTGCGCCACCGCGGTGGCGGCGCCAAGCGCCGGCTGCGCATAATAGACTTCAAAAGAGATAAGCTCGGCGTACCGGGCCGGGTAGCGGCTATTGAATATGACCCCAACCGCTCCGCCCGTATTGCCCTTATTTTCTATGTCGATGGGGAGAAACGCTATATCCTGGCCCCCAACGACCTGAATGTTGACGATGTTATAAAATCAGGCGAGGGCGCCGAGTTAAAACCGGGCAACGCCCTGCCTTTAAAATCAATCCCCACCGGGACGATGATACACAATATTGAGATGCAGCCGGGTAAAGGGGGGCAGCTGGTGCGCAGCGCCGGCGCCGCCGCCCAGCTAATGGCCAAGGAAGGCGAATACGCCCTAATCAGAATGCCCTCCAGCGAGGTGCGGCGTATCCGCAGCATTTGTCTGGCCACTATCGGGCAGGTGGGCAACCTTGACCACCGCAGCATCAGCCTGGGTAAGGCCGGGCGCAAACGGTGGATGGGCGTGCGACCCACGGTGAGAGGCTCGGCGATGAGCCCCCGCGACCACCCCCATGGTGGTGGTGAAGGCAGGTCCCCGATAGGAATGCCTGGCCCCAAGACACCCTGGGGTAAACCGGCTTTAGGCTACCGGACGCGCAAGCCCAAGCCCGGAGATAAAATGATAGTCAGGCGGAGGGGAAAGTAACTTAAATGTCAAGGTCAACCAAAAAAGGCCCAGCCTTAGATGCCAAACTGATGAAAAAGGTGGAGGCACTGATGCATGCTGATGAGAAGACGGTGATAAAGACCTGGGCTCGCTGGTCCACCATCACCCCCAAGATGGTAGGCCTTACCATCGGCGTCCATGACGGGCGGAGGCATGTGCCCATTTATATTACGGAAAACATGGTGGGGCACAAACTGGGCGAGTTCGCTCCAACCCGGACTTTCAGGGGACACGTAGGCAGGGGCGATAGAACCAAGAAGTAGGCTATAAATGGAAGTAAAAGCAATAGCTAAAGATACCGGTATTTCACCACGCAAGGTGCGCCTGCTGGTGGACATGGTGCGGGGCAAAAGGGTAGACGAAGCGCTATCCCTGCTCAAATTTGCCCCCACCCCCATCGCCAAGGTGGTAGCCAAGGTGGTGAAATCGGCGGCGGCCAATGCCGAAAACAACTTCCAGATGGACCCCGCCGATTTAAAGATTGTAGGCATCTTTGCCGATGAGGCCAGAACCACGAAAAGGTTCCGCCCCCGGGCTCGGGGACGGGCCGCCCCTATCCTAAAGCGTTCCAGCCATATAACGGTTATCGTTGCCGAGGAGGAGAGTATTGGGGCATAAGGTACATCCTTTAGGCTTTAGAATCGGCGTCATCCGCGACTGGCAGGCCAAGTGGTATGCCGAAAAGGACTACGTCGAATTCCTGCAGGAAGATATGAAGCTACGCCGGGCCATCCAGTCCCAGTACAACGATGCCGGCATCTCCCTGGTAGAGATTGAACGCCAGACGAACAAGGTATCGGTAACCATCCACACCGCCCGCCCCGGTGTGGTCATCGGGCGGGGGGGACAAAGGGTTGACGAGATGAGGCTCATGCTGGAGAACCTCATCGGCAAGCGGATTCAGCTCAACGTCCTGGAGGTGCAACAGCCGGAACTCGATGCCTACCTGGTAGGCAGGGCCATAGCGGAACAGATTGAACACCGTGTTGCCTTCCGCCGAGCCATGAAGCAGGCTTTATTCCGCACCATGCAGGCGGGGGCTAAAGGGATAAGAATCAGCTGTGCCGGCAGACTGGGCGGCGTCGAGATAGCCCGCCGCGAGGTTACCCACCAGGGGCAGGTGCCCCTGCACACCCTGCGGGCTGATATTGATTACGGCTTCACCGAAGCCCACACCACCCTGGGCCGTATTGGCATCAAGGTCTGGATTTATCGGGGCGACATTCTCCCCGAACCCAGCCTGCTGGGGGCTGAAGAAGCCCCGGCCGAAGGGGTAGAAACCGAAGCGGCAGAAGCCAAGACCCCCACCCCACCAAAAAAGGCAGCAAAACCAAAAGCAGAAAAACCGGCTGAGGCGGTGACCCCACCAGCCAAGGCTGAGAAAAAGACTAAAGAAAAGGCAGAAGTAGCCGAAGCCAAGGCCGAAGAAAAACCCAAGGCAAAGAAAGGGGCAACCGAGGAAAAAGCGGAGGCAAAAACCGCCAAGCCAAAGACAAAGAAAACCACCGCCAAGGCAAAACCGGCGGTAACCGAGGATAAAGAGGAGACAGATGCTACAGCCCAAGCGGGTGAAGTACCGCAAGAGCCATAAAGGCCACCGCCGGGGCAAGGCCCATGCGGGCAACAGCATTGAATTCGGCGACTACGGCCTGCAGGCGCTGGAATCGGCCTGGCTTACCAGCCGGCAGATTGAAGCGGCACGCCGTGCCATCACCCGTTACATCCGCCGCGGCGGCAACGTCTGGATTCGCATCTTCCCCGACAAACCGGTGACCAAGAAAGCGGCGGAAACCCGCCAGGGCGGGGGTAAGGGTGCCCCCGACCACTGGGTAGCAGTGGTCAGACCGGGCCGAATTTTATTTGAGATGGGAGGCGTCAGTGAGGCGGTAGCCAAAGGGGCGATGCGCCTGGCCTCACACAAACTCCCCATAAACAGCCAATTTGTGGTCAGAGAAACGGGCGTGTCTGGAGACGCCGGAGCCAGGGAGGCAGCTTAGGATGAAGGCCGAAGAGGTCAGAGCTTTAAGCGATAAAGAGCTGGATAAGCAGCTGGAGGAAGCCCACCAAGAGCTGTTTAACCTGCGCTTCCGCCTGGCGACCAAGCAACTGGTCAACCACCGCGAGATTCCCAGGGCAAAAAAGAGGATAGCCCAAATCAAGACAATAATGAGAGAAAGAGAGCTCACCAAAGGTTAACGGTCTATGGAAAGCAAGCATAAATTCAGGCTCGGCCAGGTAGTCAGCGACAAGATGGATAAAACAGTGGTGGTGGCGGTAGAAACGCCCAAGCGCCACCGGTTATATAAGAAGACCATAAAGAGAGTGGTCAAATATAAAGCTCATGACGAGAAAAATAAGTGCCGGACTGGAGACAAGGTAATAATTGTGGAAACCCGGCCACTTTCCCGGGAGAAACGTTGGCGAGTGGCCGAGATAGTAGCCAAGGCCGAAGTAGTGGAAATTTCTCCTGAGGAAATAGCCCGGGAAGATTTAGCCAAGATTACACCGGAGAAAAAGGCCCCGGAAGAAGCGGCCAAGGTCAAAGCTGAAGAAGCAACCGGGGAAGAGGCAAAGGCAGAAGAAGCTGAGGCAAAACCGGCCAAGAAAGCTAAAGAAGAAAAGGTAACCGAGGCCAAGGCTAAAGAAAAACCCGAAGCAAAGAAAGAGGTAACCGAGGCCGAAGAAAAAAGCAAGGAAGAGGCGGAGGACCAGGCAACATGATTCAATCCTACACCAGACTCAAGGCAGCCGATAACACCGGCGCCAGGGAAATTATGTGCATCAACGTCCTAGGCGGCACCAGGAAAAGATACGCCCGCGTCGGTGATGTTATTGTGGCCTCGGTAAAAAAGGCAATTCCCCGGGGGGCGGTCAAGGAGGGGGATGTGGTCAGAGCGGTTATCATTCGCTGTGCCCAGCCCTACCGGCGACCGGACGGCTCCTACATCAGGTTTGACGAAAATGCGGCGGTGATTCTAACCGATAAGAACAACCCCAAAGGAACCAGAATATTCGGGCCGGTAGCCAGGGAGCTAAGGGACAAGAATTTCACCAAGATAATCTCGCTGGCGCCCGAGGTGGTTTGAGGATGAATATCAGGAAAGACGATGCGGTACTGGTCATTGCCGGCAAGGACAAGGGCAAAAAGGGTAAGGTGCGCTTTGCCTACCCCGATAAGAAACGGATAATGGTGGAAGGCGTCAATTTCATCAAGAAGCACAGCAAAGCCAGAGGGGCGGCCAAGCAGGCGGGCATAATCGAACGGGAGGCACCAATCCCGGTGTCCAATGTTATGCTGCTCTGCAGCAAATGCAATAAACCGGCCCGGGTCGGCTTCCGCTTTCTGGATGACGGCAAAAAGGTGCGGTTCTGCCGCGCCTGCGGTGAGGTAATCGACTAAATGTCAGAACTCAAAGAAAAATATAAAAAAGAGGTCGTTCCCCAGCTCATGGAGCTTGGCGGCTACAAGAATATAATGCAGGTGCCACGCCTGGAAAAGGTGGCTCTTAACATCGGCCTGGGCGAGGCGAATACGGATGCCAAGGCCCTGGAATCAGCCGAAAAGGACTTAGCGGCCATTTCAGGGCAGCACCCGGTTATCACCCGGGCCAAGAAATCCATTGCCGCCTTCAAGTTAAGGGAAGGGATGAACGTCGGCCTAAGGGTAACCTTAAGAGGGGAGCGCATGTATCAATTTCTGGAAAAGCTGATAAACGCCGCCCTGCCCCGGATGCGCGAGTTTCGCGGGGTTCCCCCCAGCTCCTTCGACGGGCGGGGTAACTACACCCTGGGTTTTAAGGAACAGACCCTCTTCCCCGAGATAGACTATGATAAGATAGACAGGGCGCGGGGCCTGGAAATATCGATTGTTACTACGGCTAAAACCGACGAAGAAGGCAAGAGCCTGCTGGAATTACTGGGTATGCCTTTTGCCCAAGACTAGAGGTGTAATGGCTAAGAAATCAAAGCTAGAAAAATGGAAGCGGTCGCCCAAACACAAGGTACAGCAGCACAACCGCTGTTTCCTGTGCGGCCGGCCCAGGGCTTACATTCGCAAGTTCGGCCTGTGCCGGATTTGCTTCCGCAAGTTAGCCCTGGCGGGACAGGTTCCCGGAGTAAGAAAGGCAAGCTGGTGAGGTAGATATGGCTGTAACCGACCCAATAGCCGATATGTTAACCAGAATACGCAATGCCATTATGGCCAGGCATGATTTTACCCTGGTGCCATCCTCAAGAACCAAGATGGCCATTGCCCACATCCTCAAAGAGGAAGGCTTCATTAGTGACTATGAAGTACTCAGGAGCAAGCCGCACCGCTCAATCAAGCTATACCTCAAATATGATGATAAAAGTAAGCCCATCATCTCCGGGCTGGAGAGGGTGAGCAAGCCAGGACTGAGGGTATATGTGGGACAGAAGGAGATTCCCCGCGTCTACGGGGGCTTAGGTGTGGCCATCATTTCCACCCCCAAGGGGCTAATAACCGGCAAGCAGGCCTGGCGCCAGGGAATCGGTGGTGAGGTATTATGCTACGTATGGTAAATAAAGCTCAGGGTGATAGCCATGTCTAGGGTAGGTCGGATGCCAATACCGGTGCCCGAGGGAGTAGCGGTAAGCATAAAGAAGAACAAGGTCACGGTAACCGGCCCCAAAGGGGAACTCGAGCGCCGCTTCAACCCGGATATGAAAATTGCCCTTAAAGACAATATCCTGACAGTATACCGCCCCGACGACAGCAAGGAGCACCGTTCCCTGCACGGACTCACCCGCAGTCTGCTGGCCAACATGGTACAGGGGGTAAGCGGTGGCTTTGAGAAGATCCTGGAAATAGTAGGGGTTGGCTACCGGGCGGAAAAGGCCGAGGACAAGCTGGTACTTCGTGTCGGCTTTTCCCACCAGGTGGAGGTAACCCCCCTGCCCGGCGTCTCCCTGGAGGTAGAGGGAAACAACCGCATTAAGGTCAGCGGGATTAACAAAGAGGCAGTAGGCGAGATGGCTGCCGAAATCAGGGGCATCCGTCCTCCCGATGCCTATAAGGGTAAAGGCATCAGGTATGCCGGCGAGGTAATCCGCCTTAAAGCCGGCAAAGCCGGTAAGGCTATAGGCCAGAAGGTATAATGGGCAAAAGCGAAGTCAGAATAGCGCGCCAAAGAAGGCACCACCGGGTCAGGGCCAAGGTAGAAGGCACTGCCTCCCGGCCGCGGCTCTGTGTCTTTCGCAGCCTTAACCATATCTACGCCCAGGTTATCAATGATGAGCAGGGACACACGCTGGTCACGGCCTCAACCCTGGACCCGGAGATAAAAAGCGAAACCGATAGTAAAGCCAAGTCAGCTCAAGCTCAGCTGGTTGGCTCCCTGGTGGCCAAACGAGCTTTAGATAACGGCATCAAAGAGGTGGTCTTCGACCGCGGCGGCTACCAATATCACGGCCGGGTAAAATCCCTGGCCGAGGCCGCCCGCCAAGCGGGATTGAAATTTTAGGGAGAATTTTAAAGTCAGTGGAAAAACCCAAAAACAGAATAGACCCGACCGAACTGGTACTGAATGACAAGCTGGTCTATATCAACCGGGTGAGCAAGGTGGTAAGGGGAGGCAAACGCCTCCGCTTCAGCGCCCTGTCGGTAACCGGCGATGGCAACGGACATGTCGGCATCGGTATTGGTAAAGCCAACAGCGTACCCGAGGCAATCAACAAGGCGGGCACCATCGCCAGAAAGAATCTCATCAAGGTCCCCTTATCCGGGACGACCATCCCGCAGGAAGCCACGGTCAAATTCGGGGCAGCCCAGGTGCTGTTAAGACCGGCCGCCCCGGGTACCGGTATTATTGCCGGCGGCAGCATCCGGGCGGTGGTGGAAGCCGCCGGAATCAAGGACATTCTGACCAAATCGCTGGGCAGCGCCAACCGCATTAACACGGCCAAGGCGACCATACTGGCCCTCAGCCAGCTTAAACAGCCTGAAGAGGAGTTTGCCCGTCGCCGGGCAACCGCCGAGGTCAAGGAGGCAAGCGGTGGCTAAGCTACGTATCACCTGGATTAAAAGCGGCATTGGCTACACCCAGGACCAGAGGCGAACGCTTAAAGCACTGGGGTTCCACCGCCTAAACCAGAGTGTTACGCAAGACGACCGCCCCTCAGTACGCGGCATGCTCAACAAGGTGAAACACCTGATCAGGGTGGAGGAGGCAAGCTGATGTTACTGGAAAAACTCTCCCCACCCTCCGGCGCCAAGCGAGCCAGAAAAAGAGTGGGGCGGGGTGACGGCAGCGGGCACGGCACCTATTCCGGGCGCGGCAGCAAAGGGCAAAAATCCCGGGCAGGATATAAGATGCGCCCCGGCTTTGAAGGCGGGCAGCTGCCTTTAATCAAGCGCCTGCCGGAAAAGCGCGGCTTTCACAATCCCTTCCGGACGGAGTACAGCACGGTCAAAATTGGCCAACTCGGCATCTTCGAGCCGGAAAGCGAAGTCACCCCGGAGAAGCTGGCCGCCGCCGGGATAGTAAAGTCGCTACGCCAGCCCATCAAGATTCTGGCCGATGGTGAAATCAACCACCCTCTGGTGGTAAAGGCAAACAAGTTCTCCGCCGCGGCTAAAGCCAAGATAGAAGCCGCCGGCGGTAAAGTGGAGGAGATAGGCCGTGAGGCCCAGACCGACTAGACCAAGACTATTACAGGCGATGATTGATGCCTTCAGTCTGCCCGATTTAAGGCGGCGCATTCTTATTACCCTGGGCATACTAATTATCTTCCGCTTCGTGGCTCACGTGCCTCTGCCCGGTGTAGACCTGGCAGCGCTAAAGGACCTGTTCGAAAGCAACGCCCTGCTGGGCATGCTCGACATGTTCAGCGGCGGCGCCATGAGGCGCTTAAGCGTGGCGGCGATGGGGGTTTATCCCTACATCACAGCCTCAATCATCATGACGCTGCTGGTACCGGTTATACCCCAACTGCAGGCCCTCTCCCGGGAAGGGGAGGCAGGCAGAGACAAGATTAACCGTATTACCCACTGGCTGACCGTCCCCATGGCCGGCCTTCAAGGCTACGGGCAGCTAATCTACCTCCAGAGCCAGGGAGTTATCGGTAGCGCCGCGGCGCTGCCCATGGCCACCATGGTGATCTCCATGATAGCCGGCACCATGTTCCTGGTCTGGCTGGGGGAACGTATTACCGAATATGGCATCGGCAACGGCATATCGATAATCATCTTTGGTGGTATTGTCGCCGGCTACTGGGAAACGACGGGGCAGGTCTTTATCGCTGCCGGACAGGGGCAGTGGCTTGGGGCCGTGGTTTATGTTGGTATCGCCCTGGCCACTACCGTATTAATCGTCGTCTTTACCGAAGCCCACCGCCGCATTCCCGTCCAGTACTCCCGCAGCGTCTTTCGCGGCGGGCGGATGTACCGGCAGTCAGGCTCAACCCACATCCCGCTGCGGGTAAACACCGCCGGCATGATACCCCTCATCTTCGCCATGTCCCTGGTCATCTTCCCCGGTACGGTCGCCACCTACTTTATGAACCCCAGCGGAACCGACCCTAATTTAGCCAACCACATCTACAATTTATTTAGCCCCAATGCCGGACTGCCCATGGGATTATTCTACTGGGGGCTTAACTTCCTGCTGGTAGTTGGTTTTGCCTTCTTCTACACCATGATTATCTTTGAACAGCAGGACCTGCCCGGCACCCTGCAGCGTCAGGGGGGCTTTATCCCCGGCATCCGGCCCGGCCCCCACACCAAAGAATACCTGGACGGGGTGATAAAGCACATTACCTGGGCGGGGGCCCTCTTCCTGGCGGTAGTGGCCATAATGCCCTTCTTCGCCAGGGAGATAAGCAACGTGCAGGTAATACAGCTATCCAGCATGGGCTTACTCATTGTGGTCGGCGTGGTACTGGATACCATGAAGCAGATGGAAGCGCAGCTGGTAATGCGGCGCTACGAGGGGTTCATTAAATAGGGATAAAGATGTATATTATATTTCTGGGCGCCCCCGGGGCAGGCAAAGGAACCCAGGCCGCAGAGCTGGCCCGGGAGCTAAAGCTGGTACATATCGCCACCGGCGACCTGTTCCGGCAGGCGCTGGAGCAAGGCACTGAACTGGGACTAGCGGCTAAATCTTATATGGAAAAGGGGGTGCTGGTCCCCAGCCAGATAACCATAAGCATGGCTCTGGAGCGCCTATCGGCGCCTGACTGCGCCGGGGGAGCAATCCTGGACGGCTTCCCCCGCAATCTGGAGCAGGCGGAGGCGCTGGACAAAGCCTTGGCCCAAGAGGGCAAGGCGATAGACAAAGTAGTCTATATTAAGGTCTCCGAAGAGGAGTTACTAAAAAGAATAAGCGGACGCTGGATTTGCCGCCGGTGCCAGGCGCCATACCACGCCACCGACTCTCCCCCCAGGGTAGCGGGGAGGTGTGACAAGTGCGGCGGCGAACTCTACCAGCGCCCCGATGATAACGAGACCAGCGTCAAGAAGCGGCTGGAGGTCTACTTCGCCGAAACGGCGCCGCTGATTGACTATTACACCAAGGGGGGTAAACTATTAGAGATAGGCGGTGAGGGGGGCGTGGCCGAGGTGGCCAGGAGAATAAAGACGGCCCTGGAGGAGAAAAATCAGCCCAAATGGGTATAATTATCAAATCGGAGCGAGAGATTGCTCTTATGCGCCAGGCGGGCAGAATTGTGGGCGCAGTACTGGATATCTTGATGAAACAGGTGAAACCGGGAATGAAGACTAAAGAACTGGACGCCATAGCCGGCAGAGAGGTGGAAAAGCTGGGAGGAAAACCCTCGTTCAAGGGTTACCGGGGGTTTCCGGCCAATCTCTGCGTCTCGGTAAACGACCAGATAGTCCACGGCATTCCCGGGGAGCGGGTCCTGCGCCAGGGCGATATCGTCTCCCTGGACATGGGAGCCACCTTTAAGGGCTTTCAGGGCGACGCCGCGGTTACGGTAGGGGTGGGGGAAATCAGCCCCCAGGCCAGAGAGCTGGTGGCGACCACGGAAGACGTACTCAAAGCCGGTATTGCCGCCGCCCGCTCCGGAGCCAGGCTGGGAGATATATCGGCCGCCATACAGAACCACGCCGAATCCAAAGGCTATTCGGTGGTACGTGAGTATACCGGCCATGGTATCGGGCGGGAGCTGCACGAAGAGCCGCAGATACCCAACTTCGGACCAGCCGGGACGGGGCCGGTATTAAAAAAGGGCATGACCCTGGCCCTGGAGCCGATGATCAATGCCGGTGACTGGCGCACCAAGGTCGGCGATGACCAGTGGACAGTACTCACCGCCGACGGCAGCCTTTCCGCCCACTTTGAGCATACCATCGCCATCACTGACGGAGAGGCGGAGATACTAACCAGCCGGGAAGGAGTCTATGCCTAAGAAGGAGGCAATTGAGGTCGAGGGCACGGTCGTCGAACCACTACCCAACGCCATGTTCCGTGTCGAGCTGCCCGACGGGCATAAGGTGCTGGCTCATATCTCGGGTAAAATAAGATTGCATTATATTAGGATCCTGCCCGGTGACAGAGTGCTCATAGAGCTCTCGCCCTACGACCTGACCCGGGGAAGGATTACCTATAGGTTCAAGTAACGGGGTTTAATGATGAAGGTAAAAGCTTCAGTTAAAGTAAGATGTGAAAAATGCAAGGTGGTGAAACGGCGCGGGGTGGTCAGAGTAATCTGTTCCAATCCGCGGCACAAACAGCGGCAGGGATAGCCGCGCTTAAAGTGAGGAGGCCGTAGATGGCACGTATTGCCGGAGTAGATATACCGAAAAACAAGCAGGTCTGGATCGCACTGCAGTATATCTATGGCATAGGTTCTACCCTGAGCCATAAGATTCTGGCGCAGGCCGAGGTTGACCCGGCTACCAGGGTAAGCGACCTGGCTGAAGACGAGGTCAACCGCTTGCGCGAAATTATAGATAAGGGGCATAATGTTGAGGGCGAGCTGAGAAAAGAGACCGACCTCAACATCAAGCGCCTCATCGAGATTGGCAGCTACCGGGGCAGCCGGCATCGCCATGGTCTGCCAGCCCGGGGACAGCGCACCCGGACCAATGCCCGCGCCAAGCGCGGCGCCCGCAAGACGGTAGCCGGCAGGGGGCAGCGGCGCGGCACGACCAAGAAGTAACCAGGGGTAATTAGACGGAGGTAGGATGGCACAGAAGAAGCGAAGCAAAACCAGAAGGCGGGAGCGGAAATCGATTCCGGCAGGCAAAGCCTACATCCAGTCCACCTTCAATAATATTATCGTGACCCTCACCGACCCGCAGGGCAATGTTCTTGCCTGGGGAAGCTCAGGCACCGCCGGGTTCAAGGGCTCACGCAAGGGCACTCCCTATGCGGCCCAGCTGGCCGCCCGCGATGCCGCCAGAAAAGCTATGGAGCACGGCCTGCGCCAGATAGAGGTCTTTGTCAAAGGACCGGGCAGCGGGCGTGAAGCGGCCATCCGTTCCCTCCAGGCTACCGGGCTGGCCATTACCAGCATCAGGGACGTGACGCCAATTCCACATAATGGTTGTCGTCCACGCAAGAGGAGGCGGGTGTAACGCCATGGCAAGGTACACAGCAGCCGTCTGTCGCTTATGCCGCCGTAGCGGCGAAAAGTTAATGCTCAAGGGTGAACGCTGCTTCGGCCCCAAGTGCGCCATGGACCGGCGGCCTAAGCCGCCGGGGCAGCAGCCCATGCGGCGCCGCCGGCTTTCCGACCGCGGCGTACAGCTAAGGGAGAAGCAGAAAGCCCGCTATAGCTACGGCATCCTAGAAAGGCAGTTCCGCCGCTTCTTTGCCGAATCCGAAAGGCAGGCCGGCATCACCGGGGAAAACCTGCTGGTACTGCTGGAGAGGCGGCTGGACAATGTCGTTTTCCGCCTGGGCTTTGCCGATTCCCGCGCCCAGGCCCGCCAGCTGGTGCAGCACGGGCACATTATGCTCAACGACCGCAAGACTGATATACCCTCGGCCCTGGTCAAAGAGGACGACACCATCAGCTGGAGGGAAAGCAGCACCAAAACCGAATATTACAAGCAACTGGCCACCAACATAGAAAGCAAGGTTATTCCCGGCTGGTTGAGCCTGGACATGGAAAAACTAATCGGTCGGGTGGCGTCTCTGCCCACCCCCGACGAAATTGAGGCTAAAGTTGAGTGGCAGAGCATAGTCGAATACTACTCGCGTTAGGTCAAGGAGGCAGGTTTTGTCTGGTCTAGCCATAGCTAATATAGAATGTCTTGAAAGTGAGGAAAACTTCGGCCGCTTTCGCGCCGAGCCTCTTGAGAAGGGCTTTGGTGTCACCCTGGGCAACTCTCTACGGCGGGTGCTCCTCGGCTACCTCCCCGGGGCGGCGGTGACCCGGGTTAGGCTGGAGGGGATTCAACACGAATTCTCCACCATCCCCTTTGTCAAGGAAGATGTCACCGAGTTTCTGCTCAATGTCAAAGCACTACGGTTAAAATCCCTCTCCGGCCAAGCGGGCAAGCTGATACTGGCCGTGGAGGGTGAGGGGCGAGTTACCGCCGCCGATATTGAGCCTTCTACAGACTTTGAAATTGCCAACCCCGAGCTCTACCTGGCAACACTGGATGCGCCGGAAGCCAAGCTCTATGCCGAGTTTGATGTCGAACTGGGTGAGGGCTATCGGGAAGCCGAATCCAGCGACGACCTGCTCATCGGCACCATTCCCATAGACGCCATCTTCACCCCGATACGAAAAATCAATTTCACCGTTGAGCCGACTCACGTCGGTGAGGAGATGAACCAGGAGCGCCTAGAGCTGGAGGTATGGACCGACGGCACCATAACACCAGCGGACGCCGTAAGCCAGAGCGCCAAAATTTTATCGGAACAGCTGGCCTCCTTTATTGACTACTCCCGCATCTCCCGCCTGGAGGTAGAGAAGGAGTCCATCCGCGCCTCCATCCCCGACGAAACCTATAATATGCCGGTGGAACAGCTTGACCTGTCGGTGCGCACCATGAACTGCCTGCGCCGCGGCGGCATCACCACCGTGGGAGAACTGATAAGCAAAGGCGAAAAAGAACTGCTCGCCCTGCATAACTTCGGGCAGAAGTCCAGGCATGAGGTAGAGGAACGGCTCCAGTCACTTGGGCTATCAATCAGCCCCAAGGCCGAGAAGGAAGCCGGTGAGGGTGAAGAAGAGGAAGAGGAAGAGGCATGAGACACAAGATAGCCGGTAGAAAGCTGGGGCGGTCATCAGCCCACCGCAAAGCGCTGTTCCGCAACCTGGTCACCGACCTGCTCAACCACGAGAATATTACCTCCACCGAAGCCAAGGCCAAGGAAATACGCGGCCTGGCGGAGAAGATGATTACCCTGGGCAAAAAGGGCGGGCTCACCTCCCGCCGTCAGGCGCTGGCCTTTATTTTAGACGAAAAGATAGCGGCCAAGGTATTTAACGAGCTGGCCCCCCGCTATGCCGAACGCCCCGGAGGCTATACCCGCCTCATCAAGCTGGGCCCCAGGCTGGGCGATGGGGCACATATGGTCCGAATCGAGCTGGTGGAATAACGGAGGCGGTTTGATTAACGGCACTCAGATTTTACTCATCATAGAATACGACGGCACCGGCTACCACGGTTTCCAGTGGCAGAACGGCCTGCCCTCTATCCAAAAAGAGGTGGAAAAAGCGATAAAGAAGCTAACCGGCGAGAGACGGCGGGTGATATCGGCCAGCCGCACCGACGCCGGCGTCCACGCTCAAGGTCAGGTGGTCGGCTTTAAGACCAGGTCAGAGCTCTCCACAGGCAACTTTGTTAACGGGCTGAATCACTACCTGCCCAGGGACATTGCCGTCAAGGCAGCCTACAAGGTAAGTGATGATTTCCGTGTTCGGCGTGACGCCGTCAGCCGCCAGTACAGCTACTATATATTAAACAGCCCCACCCGCTCCCCGATAAGGGAAGGCCGGGCCTACCAAGTGGCTAATCCCCTCGATATTGAAGCGATGAACCGGGCTGCTCAGACCCTTATCGGCGAGCATGACTTCGCCTCATTCGCCAGCGGCGACGGCAGCTGGCTTAAGAGCACGGTAAGGAACGTATCCAGAGCCGAAGCATGTAGAGAAGGAGAAATGGTCTCCTTCCGTATGGAGGCTAACTCCTTTTTGCCCCACCAGGTACGCACCACGGTGGGGACGCTGATCAGGGTTGGCCTGGGCAAGATGAACCTTGACCAGTTTCGTAGTATAATTGAAACAAGGCTGCCGGGAACAGCAGGGCCTACCGCCCCCGCCTGCGGGCTGTGCCTTGACCGGGTAAACTATTCCGTTCCTCTGGAGGAAGAGGCATCATGAAAACCTATAGCACCAAAGCTGCCGATATCCAGCGCCAGTGGCACGTACTCGATGCCTCGGGCCAGGTTCTGGGCAAGCTGGCCACTCAGGCGGCGACCCTGCTCATGGGCAAGCACAAGCCCATCTTCAGCCCCAATCTGGATACCGGTGACTTTGTGGTCATCATCAACGCCGAAAAGGTCCAGGTCAGCGGCGGCAAAGAAGAAAAGAAGGTGTATTACCGGCATTCCGGCTATCCGGGGGGGCTCAAAAGCGTCAGGCTGGAGGAAATGATGCAGGCCGACCCCACCCGGGTCATTGAAAAAGCCGTCAAAGGGATGCTGCCCACCAACCGCCTGCGGGCGGTCAGGTTAAAAAAGCTCAAGGTCTATGTCGGTGAGGCTCACCCCCACCTGGCTCAGACCGGGATTATTGAAAAGGGAGACTAAGTGGCTAAAACAGATAAGAAAAGCTATTTTTACGGCACGGGCCGACGCAAGACCTCCGTAGCCAGGGTAAGACTGATGCCGGGCGCCGGTGAAATCATCGTCAACGGCATTCCCTACGAGGAGCGATTTCCCCGCCCCGAACACCGCCGGGCAATAACCCACCCGCTCCTGGTCACCGAAAACCTGGGCAAATACAACACCGTGATCAAGGTAGAGGGCGGCGGAGTCACCGGCCAGAGCGGCGCCATCAGCCACGGCATCGCCCGGGCTCTGGTAAAAGCCGATGAAAACCTCAAGCCGATACTGCGCCAGAACGGCCTGCTCACCAGGGACTCCCGGGTCAAAGAGAGGAAAAAACCCGGACTCAAGCGGGCGCGCAAGGCACCTCAGTACACCAAGAGGTAATCAAAGCCTTAATTCTGGTGGGTCTTCCCAAACAGAGGGACACAGACTATCATATTGTCTTTTTGTCCCCACCCCACTTTTAAAGGTGTTTATATCTTCCCATACCCACCCACCCAAAAGGGTCATGCCCTCTTATACTCTCTTTCCCCACCCCCCGTGAGAAGGAGTTGATAGAGGTCTCACCTCTATAGGGCGGGAGGGTGGGAAGCAAAACGTACTCTAAAAACCGGGCAGTCCCCTTCCCTTGACGCCTCATTATTTAAGCAGGTATAATCCCCTTGCATCATTCTATATGCCGAAGTGGCGGAATGGCAGACGCGCTACGTTCAGGACGTAGTGTCCGTATGGACGTGAGAGTTCAAATCTCTCCTTCGGCACCACTTCTATTCCGGCGCTTGTAGCTCAGTTGGATAGAGCGCAGCCCTGCGGAGGCTGAGGCCGTGGGTTCGAGCCCCGCCAAGCGCGCCATATTGAGAGGGCATCCGAAAAGTTTTCGGCTTTTCGGATATATTAGGGCGGTTAGCTCAGTTGGTTAGAGCACCTGCTTTACACGCAGGGGGTCAGAGGTTCGAGTCCTCTACCGCCCACCATTGAGTTCCAGCCCTCATGTTGAGTTCCTTCTTTTGACGATGTGCTGTAATATGCTATAATGCCGACTTAAGAAAGAGCCACTGATATGCATGCCGTTGAAGTCAGCCATATAGCCAAATCCTTCGCCGATAAGGTCGCCGTTGACGACCTGTCTTTCTCCGTCGCCCCGGGTGAGATGTTCGGCCTTATTGGCCCTAACGGTGCCGGCAAGACCACCACCATCAGGATGATGATGGACATCATCAAGCCGGACTCGGGCGAGGTGACCATACTCGGCGAAAAGTTGGCCGAAGCTACCAAGGATAAGCTGGGCTACATGCCCGAGGAAAGAGGGCTGTATAAAAAGCTGAGCGTTCTCGAATCTATAGTCTACCTTGCCTCGCT
>Ga0315545_1002147_pt1 | contig 18176 bp, 11 predicted proteins | sample SalMarSW160210MG_FD_203096 | JGI IMG/M metagenome (GOLD analysis project Ga0315545, IMG submission 203096) | Salt marsh sediment microbial communities from the Plum Island Ecosystem LTER, Massachusetts, United States - Salt Marsh Sediment SW1602-10 ...
GACCTGCTTTCCATGATTCTTTTCAATATCCTTGATAACGCAGTTGAATATTGTAATGATGCCGGACGAATTTGGATTAAAGCCGAAGAATCAGGAGGACTTGTAACACTTTCAATATCCAACACCGGCTGCAAGATAACACAGCAGCAAATGGATAATATATTTGATTCGTTTTGGAGAGGTGATGAATCGAGGAAGGATACCGGCAAGCACTGCGGCATTGGACTTGCCGTTGTGCATAGACTCGTTAAAGCGCTGAGTGGAAATATCAAAGCTGAAATCGAACGAGAACAAATCTTTACGATTCGCCTTAGCCTGCCGATGAAAAAACCCATTACATCTGAATTGAGAGACTCTTGAAATTACCTTTTCCTCGCCTCGCTCTGCTCTACGAAAGAAGGCGAACAAACTCCGGGGAACCTGCTGCTGGATCACCTCCTTTCTAGGGATTACTAGTGGTCTGTCTATAAATAAATGATCCCAAATTCAGGTATTCTTGCCGATGTTGTTAATAGTAACTTTAACCAGAAAGTAAGAATATCTGATATGCCAAACAAAATTTATGTTGTTGAATTAAGCAACCAGGAACGCAATGAACTAAACCGATTGATCAACACAAAAAAGGGTAGTCATACAATCAGCCTTTTCCGGTAAATATTATTCATCCGTTCTAAAAGCTAAGACCGGTAGACCTTCCTTATTATATAAATTCGCACTTTCGGGGTTATCTGCCCAAGCATAGCGCACAGCTACGGGATTGGTTATCTCATCGTTCCAGACAACGACTTCATCATCCTCTATTTTTGCGTTTGCCCAGACAAATTTTTTGTCAGCGCCGGCAATGGCGAAATGCTTCAGTTCACCGCCTCCTTTAGCGATTAATCCGCCGCCGATATTTGTAAATGTGATAATGGTTTTGTTTCCTTCGATTTTCATGGACTGATAAAGTGGGCCTGAATAAACTACATCTTTGTCACCATAAGCCACCTTTTGAGCTGCGAGTGCAAGCCGCTTACCTACATCTTCCTTATTTAACGGATGAATATTATTCCATTCGCCGATTATGATGCTTTCAGCCAGTTTTCCGCCAGAACGGAAAATTCGCAGAAATTGACAATACAATCTTCGTCCAGGTCCACCCCGGCAGTTCCGTTACAATCGTTCAGCAGCCAGAAGTTAAGAAAGACGGAAAGGTCATTTATTTCTACAATGCCGTTGCCCGTAAAATCGCCGTAGAAGCCTTTTGAGAGTACAACGTCCCCGCCGTCAGGCACCACATCAAACATAACATATTTTACTGAATCGACCTCCACAATACATGCATCTACTGCCTGACCGTTCTGTGAAACATTAGCAAATGGCCAACTCTGGGCAAGAGGTCTGCGTATAGTTACCGGGTAATTGTAAATCGCGTTGTCGAGAGTGTCTGTTACCTGTAAAGTGATACTGTCGCCTGAATTGGACGATTCCGTAACCGATACATCATTGCGTTCTTTTATGTAGCGTACAACGTTTCTAAAAGTCTGTACCCAGAACGTGTTCCTGTTGGCATCGAGATACTCAAGGCTTTCTTCGAGTATTGTTGACGAAAGCGGGGAATATCCTCCATCGCCGTCGATGCCGTGTATGAGAAATACGCACCATCCGTTTGAACTGGCGGCACTCGTAAATCTTGAAACAAAGGCCGATGTTGAGTTTACAGCTCCCGAGCTGCCGCAAATTATAGAACTTATCGTGTAGAAATTCGAAGGGATTGATGGCACAATCTGGCCTGAACAGGTTCGCCCGGCAATAAAATATTGCGCAATAAGTGTTTGGTTGCCAACATTGCAATAGGGATAGGCAATCGTAATGCACTGCTCGCCCGGTATATACGAGTTAATGGTACTCTGAGAAGTGGAATACTCATAAATCTGGTCCTCGTCACTCATCCCGGACAAATTAGTGTGTGACATAGTGTGACTGCCGATTTCGTGCCCCGCAGCGGCTGCGTTTTGGATGTTAGTCCAGTTGGGCCCCCAGTTTGGAACTGGATACAGCGTCAGCTTAAAACCGAATCCATTGAACATAGGGACTGCTATGGCAAACTGATTGGAGCAGCCATCATCAAAAGTATAACTTATTGCTGCTGTCCGAAATCCGGACCATGTACCTACCTCATAATTAGGATCGATGGTCTGAGAATACCCCACGCTGCCTGCCACAAGAAAGGCAACAAGCAATAGAATTAAATTTACTCTTCTCATAACCCTGCTCCTATATAGCTTCAATAAATCATAAAATTTTTGAAAACTTATACACCCTTATCTCCGGAATAGAAAAGCATATTGCCAACAAGACAATATAATTACAAACAAACAAAAAACCTTTGTACCATATTTATTCGGATTTAGCAAGTATATAATCACGAGAAACATTATTCATTCGTTCTAAAAGGTGACGCCGGCAAACCTTCCTTATTATATAAATTTGCGCCTTCAGGATTATCAGCCCAGGCATAGCGTACAGCTACGGGATTGGTTATATCATCATTCCAGACGATGACTTTATCACCTTTTATTTCTGCCTTTGCCCAGATAAATTTTTTGTCGGCGCCGGCAATGGCGAAATGCTTCAGCTCACTGCTTCCTTTGGCGATTAATCCGTCGCCGATATTTGTAAATGCGATAATGATTTTGTTTCCTTCGATTTTCATGGACTGGTAAATTGGGCCGGAATAAACAACCTTATCATCACCATAAGCCACCTTTTGAGCTGCGAGTACGAGCCGCTTACCTACATCTTCTTTATTTAAAGGATGAATGTCATTCCATTCACCGATATCGATGGCAACAGCCATTCCCGTGTTAGGGACAGCGAGCGTTTTAAGCTGTGCTTCTCTCAATTCAGCCCAATTACTTTCAGAAGGCTGGTCTTTAACCTGCATAAAATTGGCCAGTTGTACATATAAAAAAGGGAAATCACCCTGGTTCCAATTGCGTCTCCAGTCAGCAATCATCGCAGGGAACAGTTTCTGATATTCAAGTGGTCTTCCGGCGTTGGATTCACCCTGGTACCATATCACCCCTTTAATTGTATAATTTAATAGCGGGGCAATCATTCCATTAAATAAGCCTAACGGCTGCCACTCGATAAAAGTTTTCGGCTGCAATGGCTCCATAGTCGCGCCTAATTTATATTGCCACTGGCCTTTTAAGTCGATTGTTTGCCCCCCTGCTGTCAATTGGTATGGCTTATCCAGAATAAAACCGCCACGGCCTATATTATTAACAACCCTTACTACAATAACATTTTTCCCCTCCTTAAGCAGGTTTTCAGGTACATCATATTTTCTTGGCGGGTATTGGTATGAAACACTGCCGACAAATTTGCCGTTAACATAAGTTTTGTCACTATCAACGACCCTGCCCATTAAAAGTCTCGCCGGCTTGCCGGTCATCAAAGCCGGAACACCAATTTCTTTTCTGAACCATACAACCCCGTTGACATTGCCCAACTCTTCGTCTGCCCAGTAGCCGGGCACATTCATGATTGCCCAATCGGAGGCATCGTAAGTCGTATCAAACCACGGCTTTTGGCCATCCGCCAAACCTTTATCCTTTTGCTGCAAAAGGCTATACCACGCATCGCTGACAGCTTTATCCTTGTCAGCAATTTGATTAAGGTAGGCGCTGTCTTTAAATTTTTCCGCTGTTTCAAGGTGGGCAGGAAACTCTTTTAAGGCGTCCTCGCTCAACCACGCCTCGGCAGGCGATCCTCCTACACTTGCATGAATTAAACCGATGGGGACCTCGTATTTTTCATATAATGCTTTTGCAAAAAAATAACCTGTGGCTGTAAAGCGTAGAATACTCTCAGGATTTGCTGATTCCCAGTAACCCGATTGTAAGTCTTCCTGTGGTGTGTTAAAATTATACCTCTTGGAAACAAAAAACCGTTTGATAGCCGGATTGTTAGAATTTGCAATCACATCTTCATAACGGTCTTTTACCCGTGCCATAGACAGGTCCATATTCGACTGGCCTGAACATACCCATACATCGCCTATCATGATATTTTTCAGAGTTATGTGATTATCGGCATTAATTTCCATATCGTATGGACCGCCCGCTCTCAATTCAGAAAGCATTACCGCCCAATTACCATCCATATCGGCTGCGGCGTTATATGTTCCACCACTAAATTTTATTGTTACCTCTTCACCCGCATCGGCCCAGCCCCAGATTCTTACACCGTCACCTCTTTGCAGCACCATACCGTCACTCACCAAAAGCGGTAGCCTAACCAGGCAATAAGCAGCCTGACAAATAAACAGTGTATAAAAGCATAATGCAAAAATATGTATTCTTACGTTCACCTTCATCAATAATATTCCTTTAGTTTTTTATTGGTTGATATAAGGATTATTTTTCAGCCTCTGCAATGCCAAAGTGTCGGTCTGCGAAGGCCAGGAACTGCTGCCAGTCATAGCTGTTGATGCCATGTCCGCCCTTGCGGTTGTGATAACCAATCGTGTCACCAACAGCGGTTTCGACGGGCGGCATTTCATCCACGCCAAGTCCGCCCTTACCAAATAGCTCATAGACCGGCTCAGCATATTTAGCGGCGAGGAACGAGCCTCGCGGGTCGCCCCAATAGTCTTGCTCAGCGGTAGCGATGTACACCGGCCTGGGAGCCATTAAAGCAACAAGCATGTGCCAATCAACGGGCAGGTCGTTCACCCGATCGCCGTAGTCCTTAAAATTGCGGTTGAACCAGTGTGGAGCATAATTGTTGATTGATTTGACAGTCTCACCGTAGCCACGACGGACGATGACAGCACCACCACAGCCTGATTCGCCCGAGAACACAATTGCAAAGCGCTCGTCCTGGGCTCCCGCCCACATAGCGACCTTGCCGTAACGCGAAAACCCCATGATGCAAACCTTGCCACCGTCAATGTCTGGGTCGGTTACAATGTAATCCATGGCCCGGCTCATAGCCCAAGCCCAGGCGCCGATGGCGCCCCATTCATCCGGACCTGCCTCGGTCTGTCCCGGTTCTGCAAATACCTTACGGATGCTTTGCTCGTACGAACCCTCTCTACTGTCAGGCTCAACATCCCAAGGATTGAAACTAACCAAGCCATAGCCGCGATTGAGTAATACCGGCTGGTAGCGACCGCGCCCCGGCATCAGGAAGATCGGCACCGGTTTACCTGTATTGGCTGGCAAAATAATATTTAGATCCATCTTCGGCCCGATCTTCTTCCCAGTGAAGTAGATCGTTACACTCTTTGCGATGGCCCTACCGTTCATGGCATTAGAATTTGTCGAGATCACTTCCCAGGTCATCTCCTTAGGCCGCCCAACCATTGTGCGACCATAAACGTGAGTCTCGAAGAGCTTTAGAATTTCCGGCCGGCGCTTCTCCTTCCAGGTCTTGGTGTCAGTAACCTTTTCACCATTGAGCATGACCAGCAAATCGGGCAAAGAGTACTGGGGAACCTTCGACTCATCGTAAAGCCCGGGCGGGTAGTTTGGTGGAAGCTGAGGTTGCTGCCCAGCTACAGCTTGGCGTTCCTTACTGCGGCTTGTACCTTCCCCGGCCTCCGCCGAGATGAGTGCAAAAAGAACATAGCCAAGGAACACGAAGATCAGAGATGCGGCGATTTTCAGTGGGAGATATCGTTTCATAACTCGATCCCTATATTTCAAGCTTTTTCGTCTTACTTGGTTCCGTTCAATAAATTGTTTAATGCATTCATGACAAATTACTTTCTAAATTTTTTAGTGGCTTTGAATCAACAAGAAAGCAAAAAGAAAAAATATATTATTGATGTTTGAATAAATAATGGAACAAACGTACTGTCACTCCTGCGCAAGCAGGAGTCCAGAAAACCCTGATAGAATAGTTGGATTCCCGCTTTTGCGGGAATGACATCTTTGCTCTATTTATACAATAATGTTCAATTTAATATTAAAAGGTCAATAAATTCCACTATTATTTCTCTCACCGTTGACTAATCTCCAAATTCTCAGAGGATTTTCGTCCTTAAGTTCATCCGACAATATATCGTTTGGAAAATTTTGGTAACAAACTGGTCGGGTAAACCGTGTAATGGCTGCCGTGCCAACAGAGGTGGACCGACTGTTCGTCGTGGCTGGAAATGGACCGCCATGAACCATTGAATGACAAACTTCAACACCGGTTGGAAAACCATTGATAATCAAACGCCCGACTTTTCGTTCGAGAATGGTGATAAGGTCAGTATAGTTTTTCAGGTCTTCTTCTGTGGCGTGCAGTGTAGCAGTCAGATGGCCTTTCAGATTTTGGGCAATCTTTAGAAGTTCAGTCTTGTTATTTGCCATTATGGTTAATGTATAAGGCCCGAAAATTTCTTCTTCAAGAATTTCATTGGATAAAAAATTTCGGGCACTGGTTTGAAACAGACAAGGTGTGCCCTGATAACCTGAACCGTCTGACGTACCCTGTGCTAAAAACCGGACACCTTTTTGGTTGATCATCTTCTTGATACCATCTTCATAAGCTTGATGAATCCCTGAAGTGAGCATGGTTGCCGCAGAGACTTCCTGAAAATTTTGAGCAGTTACTTTTAGAAATTGTGTGGCATATTCGGATTCCTCCAAAAATACCAGTCCGGGATTCGTACAGAATTGTCCCACGCCCAACGTTACGGATGCTGTTAATCCTTTCGCTATTTCTGCCGTTCTTTCGCGCAAGGCCCCTGGCAAAATAAAGACAGGATTGGTACTACTCATTTCAGCATATACAGGTATGGGTTCAGGTCTCTGGGCCGCGGCATCGAAAATTGCTTTTCCTCCCCTAAAGGAGCCTGTGAATCCAACGGCTTTGATCAACGGATGCCTTACAATAGCCATACCAACCATAGTTGATTGACCATGCACCATAGAAAATGTTCCATCTGGCATGTCTGTTTTTTTTATGGCTTTTTGAACAGCATTCGCGATCATTTCACAAGTGCCCGGATGTGCCGGATGCGCCTTTACAATTACTGTACAACCTGCTGCCAAGGCCGACGCTGTATCTCCCCCCGCAACAGAAAAAGCCAATGGAAAATTACTTGCTCCAAATACTCCAACCGGGCCCAATGCCTTTTGCATACTTCTAATATCCGGCTTAGGGACAGGCTGTCTTTGAGGGTCGGCAGAGTCAATACGAGCGTCCACCCAGGAGCCTTCCCTCAGTAGTTGAGCGAAGAGCTTCAGTTGATTTGCGGTTCTACCTCTCTCACCGGTTATCCTTCCTTTGGGTAAACCCGTTTCCTCACAACATCTCTGTATCAGGCTATCACCAAGTTCAAGGATTTCATTCGCTATCGTTTCGAGGAACAAAGCCCGTTCCTGTCCGCTCTTTTTACTATATTCTTGGAAAGCCATTTCAGCTTTAAGGATGGCATCATTGATTTCCTGCTGAGTGGCTTCATAAAATTCAGGTAACATTTTTGCGCTGTTTTTAGGATTTATAGCTTGAAAAGTGACTTTCCCATTTCCAGAGCGCTCATTACCTATAAAGTTTAGTCCTGTAAGTTCCATATTTTTATTTTACTGTATTTACAAGAGTGCCTATGGGGTCAATTGTAATACGTATCTCATCACCACTTTGTAAGTTAAAATCGTTTGGGGGCACAATGCCAGTTCCTGTCATCAGCAAGCTGCCATGAGGAAAGGAACACTCCCGGTATAAATAGGATACTAATTCTTCAGGTTTTCTCTTCATTTGCTTTATATCCACATTTCCTTCAAGAACCTGTGCGGTTTTCCTCCTTACTTCCAGGTAAATCACAGTGTCACCAGGTAGTGGTTTTTCCGTCACATAAATACATGGTCCGAGGGCGGCGCATCCATCATATGTTTTTGCCTGTGGAAGATAAAGTGGGCTCTCACCTTCTATACTTCTCGAACTCATGTCATTGCCAATGGTATAACCTACAATCTTACCACTCGATGTAATCATTAAGGTAAGTTCCGGCTCAGGAACATTCCAGGTGGAATCCTTTCGTATCCTTACTTTTCCGCCGGAACCTACGATTCGGTGTGATGTAGCCTTAAAGAATAACTCCGGACGCTCAGCTTCATAAACATGGGCGTAAAAATCTCCGCCTCCGGCAGCTTTCGATTCTTCCTGGCGACCTACTTTGCTTCGATAATACGTTACACCGCTTGCCCATAACTCTTGTGTTTGAATTGGCGCTTCTAAGCTGGAATTTATTATACTTTGACCATTTTCAATTGGGTCCTTTGATAATGTTATCTGCTGTATCTTTCTTGACAGATTATCATCATTGACAAATTCATCCCAGTTTTCGTCCTCCAAAAAATACAGTGCCGAGTCCTTTTCAAGAATAACGCCGTTTTTCACTTTGTATATCTTCATTTTTTAGCTGCTTAATTAATGATCGAATAACAAATAAACAAAAATAATGCACCTGATGTACCTAAAACAAACGTACCCAGGCTATGCAATCTGTAGCCGGTTTTCACATCCATACCGGACAATTGAGTAACCACCCAAAAGAAGCTGTCATTAGCGTGTGAAAAAACTGCCGAACCAGCTCCAATAGCTATGACAACCATGGCTTTCTCAACTTCAGTTGTAAATCCTAATGAGCTCATCATAGGCATCATGATGGAGGCTGTCGTAATTAATGCTACAGTGGATGACCCTTGCGCTGTTTTGATAGCCGCAGCTAATAGAAATGGCAGCCAGATACTTAAATTGATATCAGCCAATGTGTCACCGAGAAGCTCAGCTATTCCGGAATTCTGCAGAACTTTCCCAAAAATACCTCCAGCTCCGGTAATTAATACAATAGAAGACGCATCTCTTAAAGCCTTTCCAACCCATCCGGAAGTAGATAGCATATCGCGGTCCAGTTTTTTGGGCAACAAAAGCGCTAAGAACATCCCAACAAGAAGAGCAACAAAAGGTTCTCCGATGAAGGATATGAACCTGACTGCACTGTTGTTTTCAGAATCTCCCAATGAGCCTACAATTGACCTTAGCAGGATTAAGATAATAGGTATCAGAACAGGTAATGAAGATTTGAGTGCACCTGGTGCATCTTTTAAGCGAGCATCAATCTCAGAATCCTTTATGTCCGGATTTGGGTCGATATAGGTTTTGGAAACATATTTTGTTGCGAAGAGTAATCCAGCAACCAATGCAAATGCGCTTACAAGTAATCCTATAATTATTACTAATCCCAAATCGGCATCGAGTATACCTGCTGCAGCTATAGGGCCTGGTGTTGGGGGCACAAGCGTGTGAGTAGCAGTAAGGCCCAGTCCTAAAGCAATAGCAGATGTTGCCAATGAAATACCCGCCTTTTTAGATAAGCTTTTATTAATAGGAGAAAGGAGTATAAATCCACTATCAGCAAAAACCGGTATGGAAACAAAATAACCGATAATCCCCATAGCCGTCGGAACTCGCTTCTTACCAATTATCCTGAGCACTTTTTCGGCTAAAGAGTATGCACCTCCGGAATTCTCCAAAAAAGACCCTATGATAACTCCCAGGACAATTATTAAACCAATCTTTCCCAACGTTTCGCCAAAGCCCTCATTAATCGAACTTATAATTACATTTAAAGGCATGCCCGTAAGCAGTCCGTACATTAAGGCCACAAGAAGAAGTACAATGAAAGGGTGTACCTTAAGCTTGGAGGTCAGAAAAATAATTAGGATGACACTTATAAAAAGATAAACAACTGCCATATCAATGACGATAAGTTTTTACTTAATTTAAATTTATTAATTAGTGTAAATCCCTTTTGACATCGGATCCTGAATTTCCCAATAATATATCCAGATCCGCGCCTTTGTCGGCTTGTTGTACATGATCCAGATAAATGCCTACATAACCTCGGTTAGCCAATGGTTGCGGCGGCACCCATGCAGATCTACGCTTTTTCACCTCCTCGTCTGAAACATCAAGGTGCAGCGTGCGCTTGGCAACATCCAACTCAATCATATCACCGCTTTTTACCAGCGCAAGAGTGCCTCCTACAGATGATTCAGGTGATATATGTAGCACGACAGTTCCATAAGCTGTACCGCTCATTCTCCCATCCGAGATCCGGACTATATCCTTTACTCCTTTTAGGATCAATTTTTCAGGCAGGTCTACATTTCCTACTTCGGGCATCCCTGGATATCCTTTTGGGCCAACTCCTTTAAGTACGATCACACATGATTCGTCAATATCCAGATCAGGATCATCAATTCGCTCATGATAGTCTTCTATGTCTTCAAACACAACAGCCCTGCCTCTGTGTTTCATTAATTCACGTGTTGCTGCCGATGGCTTGATCACAGCTCCATTTTCACATAGATTGCCTTTAAGCACTGCAATTCCGGCATTTTGTTGCAATGGCTTATCAATACTGGAGATCACCTCACGGTTATAACATATAGCGCCTGCATTATTTTCTCTCAGGGTCTTTCCATTGATGGTGATGACATCCTGATGAAGGTAATCTCCAAGCTCCTTGAGCACAACAGGTAAACCTCCTGCATAAAAGAAATCTTCCATCAGGTATTTCCCTGAAGGCATCAGGTTTACTAATAATGGGATGTCACTGCCAATTTTGTCAAAATCTTCCAGCTCCAGCTTTACGCCGATCCTGCCGGCAATTGCAAGCAGATGAACCACCAGGTTCGTTGAGCCCCCCACTGCCGAGTTGACAATGATAGCATTCTCAAATGCCTCCCTGGTAAGTATTTTAGATAATGTGATGTCTTCTATGGCCATCTCAACAATTCGACGTCCCGACAATTGGGCCATCACCTTTTTTCTTGAGTCCACCGCGGGAATAGCTGACATTCCCGGCAATGTAAGGCCCATGGTCTCCGCCATGATGGCCAAAGAGGAAGCGGTTCCCATGGTATTACAATGCCCACTACTTCTGGCAGCGCATATTTCAGCCTCCAGCATGTCTTCTTCAGAGAAATCACCTTTTTTTTGTTTTTCCTTAATCATCCAGTTAAATGAACCGGTGCCTATTAATTCGCCTTTAAGCCTGCCACTGAGCATCGGCCCGCCGGGTACTATGATGGTAGGTAGATCAACACTACAGGCACCCATTATTGTTGATGCTGTCGTTTTATCACAGCCGTTTAAAAGAACTACTCCATCCAGCGGATTTGCCCGTATGCATTCTTCAACATCCATGCTGGCTAGGCTGCGAAATAACATGCTGGTAGGACGCATAACGGTTTCCCCCAAAGATGTTACAGGAAATTCAAGGGGAAAACCACCTGCCTCCGCCACGCCTCTTTTTACGATTTCAGCAAACTCCCTTAAGTGACCGTTACAGGGCGTTAGATCAGACCATGTGTTGCATATACCAATAACCGGACGCCCGCGAAAATAATCATCAGGATAACCCTGGTTTCTGAACCATGAGCGGTGTACAAAGCCCATCTTGTCTGAACCACCAAACCATTCTTGACTTCTAAGCTTTTTTCCTTCTTTCATCTTAAATATCCATTAGTAAACAATTTTAATAAATTGTAATGATCTGTCCGCAGGAGGCCTTAATTGGTTCCATTCAATAAATCGTTTACTGCATTTACCAGATATATGTAAGTGGAACCAACACTGATAACATACTCATTCTCTCCCCACAGGAAGGGCCAGTCCTCTTTGTTTTCAGGGAAATCAGGTTTGATAATCATAACTCCCGGAACAATGCCGCCAGCTATAAATGAATAATCTGCTCGATTATTTCCATAGGCCACTCGCTTCGAATGTGTCCCCACCCCTGAAACGAATGAAATATTTGAGCCGGGATGACAGCCGTACACAAAATTCAATCCCGCGAAGACATATTCAGGATCGATGATCTCCGGGAAGGCCTTGTACAGGATATAACTCGTCATGCCAAAACCAATGGCCCCGCCGGCTCCTCCCCATCCTCCCCTGCGCATTCTTACACCAAAAGGATTATTTTCATAAATCCCGCCAAGCCTTTCATGATAGGTTTTGACCAGAGCCTCCATCTTTTTCGCATAGGCCTCATCCATATAGGGCATCGCACGTACAGCCAGGGCCGCGAAAAAATTGAATCCTCTCTCAATAGCCGGCAACAGCTCATTAATTGCGTTGGAATACTTTTCTTCCTTTGTACATATTAAAAGTTCCACAGCCGCATTGAATTTTGCCGGTTTCAGTCGCCCTCTTGTGGTGTTGCCATGCTGATACAGATTAGGATCTCGACTTTGTTCTTCGTCCCATACATTTTTAGCTATAGCCAGACATTCGTCCGCCAGCTTATCGTTGTATCCGCGTAAAGCTCTGCTGGCCGCTGCCAATGCTGCAATCGAACCATAATTTAACGGCGTAGATTTATTTGTAAATGCCCATCTATCATCGAAAACACCGCTCCTGAATCCATCCGATTCATCTTCCGCCATGTTAGGATCATAAATCAGATTGTCGGTCATGGTTAATGCATCGCCCAGATGTGTATATTGGGAAAGGTTCGGCACGATGATGCCATTAACAGCGTGACCGACAGCTTTGTGCTGAGCTAACAAACCGAGCGCACCATGTTCAATCTGCTGAAGCAAGTCGGGTTTACCATCGGGATGGTGAATATCCACGTAACGTTTTTTCTGATCAATGGTAGTCTCGTCTCTCTTTAGACCGAAGGTCTCCCACGTTTGAACAAGATTTGACACCACGTAAAATTGCGTCGGAGTCCGAATATCATAATCACCAGCATCACACCAGCCCCCGACATTCAATCCGGGAATGTGCTCGCCCGGCTTATATTTTGTATCCGTTGTGGGGCCCTGAGCATATAAATCAAAATGTTGATGATTCACCGGCGCCTGCAATGCATCATCAAGATGGGCTGCACCATGCCAGACGCGATAAGCTTCGTTCACAAACATGTGGTCCATTTGCACCGGGAAAAACACATCAAGGGTTGGATGCCAAGCGTTTTCATAAATATCTTTGGCAATCTGGAATGCCTTGGTGCGTATATTACCATATTCAATAACGTATAGGCCACTTTCTTTTACTAAGGTAAAATCAAGAGTATAATAATTATATCTGAGATATTTTCCCCACTTTTTTATCTCGCCTTTATATTTTTCTACAAATTTCCCATCCTCCGTGACTTTAAGCAGGCGAGCCGTTGTGAGTGGACTATCGTTTTTATCGAATTCTATAACCGCAACTTTCTTTTGATTGGGATGATACCCAACCTGCGAATGAGCAATCATTGGAGGCCGAGTCCAATTAGGAATCGTATTAGCGGTTAGAAACCACTCGACAACTTTGCCAGATTTCCCTGCTGGAATAAGGCTGCGCACCACGTACCACCCATTTTGTGCGAGGTTACGACCGTCGAACAACATGAGTTCACCAGTAAGAGATTGAATTTTAATACGGCGTTCAGTATCTTCCGGTGCCATTATAAGAATTTTGCCTATGGCAATAGGTTTAGGCTCTATATATTCAGACCGACCCCGATCATCAAATGTTGAATGACCAGCAAACTGAGGGATTTTAGTATCAGCAGGTTTAACTTCCATTGGTCCGGACGGGTATAGTGGAAATATACCGGTTCTGTTATCTATGATATATGTTTTTTCAAAATATGAAGCGGGTAAGAATTCAAGGTTGAAGCCGGTATGTCCTTCAAGCCGTTTGGGCAGGGGAGCGTCAAGATAAACGCTGATTGATATCCCTCCATTTTGTGCTGCGACTGTAACTCTGGAATTAAAATTAAATTTTTCGTATTGCAGTAAAACCTCGATACTATTTTTCTCTTTATCCACTTTTCGCTCAACCACCATCGGTATCTGATCCCACTGTTCCGGGGTTGTATTGAGTCTTACCGCACCGCCCGTAGCTGTTCGCACTCCATGATGGATTAGTTCAATACCTGCGGTTTTTTCATCAAAAAAGAAACCTGTGTATTGGTTGCTAAAAACCAAAACATTTAGACCCGGTTTTTCAAAGTATTCGAGATCATTTAGCTTTAGACCGTCACCGGTATAATGGGCTTGGTTACAGCCGGGAAGTAAAAAGACAACTGTTGCACTTAGAAAAATCGCTAATACCAATATGTTTTTAGAAGACAGTTTGTGAACGTTCATTGTTTTTTTCCTAAAAAATAGATGAAAGACTGAGATTTAATACTGCACATAATTATATGCGATGGTACCGATGCTGGCCAGATTAAAAGCTGGTACTTAAACAGCGATGATCTATTCCCGGCAACTTTCAGTGGTCTATGCTGTGATATATAGTTCTTATCGCGGTGCAGCTTGATTGAAGGCGGGTTGCCACGACCAAGCGATTCACGAAAACAAGTTTATTGATTCCTGTATAACTAATGATACAACGCAGGAGATATAAAACAAAAATGTCATTCCCGCGAAGGCGGGAATCCAGCCATTTTATTGTTTATTGTTGTTTTCTGGACTCTTGCTGGAGTTTATCCCCTACGCCGATAGGGGGCAGGAGTGACAAGTCTAGATAATTTTCTTTAGCATTATTATTACAGGCGGCAATAGCTCCTGCCGCTTGAGGCAGTAGTTTTGTTTAACAGTCGCTGTTACGTCGACTAAAGGCCATTAGGCACTTACAGACTGTGTCACAATTAAGATTTCGCTAACCTCGCCTTTGATTTTGAGCGAAAAATAAAGATCATTGGGCCATTTTTGGAATTATGACACAGCCTGTTAATACGGAATCCACAATTGTCTCTGCGAGTTAGCGCAGCAACCTACGAAATTTTCACTATTCAAAATTTACTTGTATCGCTTTTTCTTTCTTACTAAGAGCTACCTTTTGGGTCTTCCCATTCGAGGTGATTATATAATCACCGTAAAATGCACGTACTTTGAACATCCCGTCATTATCAGCCTTGCCAGAAGTCTGAGTCCACCACTTGTTAAAAACAAGGTCGCGATAAGCTAACGCCTGAGGGGTAGGTGTCCAGTCTTTTTTCCACATTGCAGTATGTGGCTGCCAGTGACCTACCTCCCAAAAGCCCCACATTAAAATTGCTTCAACATTGGGGTGCGCGAAGCAAATCGGGAAAAACATTCGAAGCGCTTCGACCTTGCCTTGTTCATCATCAGCGGCAAAAAGACATTCGGTGATTTTAATCGGCAGATTGAACTTAGCGAGCTGGTCGAGAGTTTTTTGAACGTGCTCAGGCGTTGTAGCAGCCCTTCCGGAAGAGTCGGCTTTGTCGGAAGTGACAAAATGGCCCTGGCATCCAATCCCGCCGATGGGGACACCATTTGCGAGAAGGTTTTCGATTTGGGTTATATAACTGCCGGCGTTGTAACCACCCTCAACAAGAATTCCATAATCATTTACATAGAGTGTAACATTCGGGTTGCCGGCTTTTGCCATATAGGCCATTTCGTTGACAATACCGTAACCCAAGCGGCGACGGAAAAAGTCACCATTAATCATCTCATTATTCAGGTCAAACTCTTCAATGCGACCCTTAAAATGTTTTGTAACGTCAATCGCACGACGGTTGATTACTGCGCGAAGCTGGTCATTATTCAGCTTATTTAACCAGGGCATAATGTATTTGTCTTTCGCCCAGAATATGCAGTGACCGCGCATCGGTATGTTATGGTCGTGACAGATCTGCCATATTCTATCTGCAGTAGAATAATCGATGACACCGAGCTCTTTTTCGCAGTCATACCATTTTAAGGCGTTTTCGTGTACCGCGTAGTTAAAGTTCTCGGAAAGAATTTTAAGAAACATCTTTCTGTCTTCCGGCGACATGGCGTTCTCATCCTTTTCCGCAAGATGATTTGTAATCGCCGTGCCGAATAAAAATTCGTGACGCACCTGTTGAACCTTAACATCAGCACCCGGTTTGGTCTTTACTACGATATCACCCATTCGGATTTCTGCTATCCGGGCCTCTATAGCAGATAGTGTCAGCTTTGCTGAAATATCGTCTTGTGCAAAACAGACAGTGGCCATTAGTGTAATTACAACCAGAAGTAAGAATCTTGACTTTGTCTTCATAATCGACGCTCCTTATTTATGTTTGATCGCCATTTCTGTTCACTTATCGACTGATTATCCTAAATTACACGTCAAAAAAAGTAAAGTCAAATTAAGGTATCGTCGGTACAAGTAAGATAAACAACGCACTCTTGTGTTATTTATTGCATGATATTTTCTGTTTATTTTGCGCCGATTTTGAATTCCAATGGAGACTTATTATTGAAAACACAGAGCCGCTCTGTATCACATGGTATGATGGCAAAGACAGAAAATGAGGATCAGATACTCGTTCAACAGGCTTTACGAGGTAAGCCGAAAAGTTTCGGTGAGCTTTGCAGGAGATATTATCCTTCATTGATAGCCATTGCCGATTCGATATTGTTGGACCATCATCTGGCTGAAGACGCAGCCCAGGAGACACTTGCTGCCGCCTGTCGCAATCTTAAGACATTGAAAAGGCCGGAATCTTTCGGTGCCTGGGTCGGGACCATTTGCCGAAATGTAGCGAAAGATATGCTTAGTGAGCTGCCAAGACAACGAAAGGCTGCTGAAAGATATGCAAGTCTTGAGCATGACTGCGATGATTGCGACCACGGGATGATTATGACGGAAGCTGTACAGCAATTACCGCAACATCTCAGAGAAGTAGTATACCTGCGGTTCTACAACGAGATGAGTTATGAACAGATGGCGAAGGTTCTTGGAGCTACACAGCAATCGATTGACGGCAGGCTTCGCCGGGCGAAAAAGAAAATTGCAGCGTTTTTAGCAAAAAAAGGCTTCAGGAGGTAAAGAATCAAATGAAGCGTAACAGTGACATTCAATGGCTGGAATCCTTGTTGGCAAAATATTTGTACCGTGAGCCGGTCATGTTTGATTTTCAACAATGGGCACAAAGGTATCCGAGAGAAGCACAACTGTTGGAGCGAGGCTATAAGGATGCTGACCAGAGTCACGAAACAAAATTTTATCATATTTGGAGACTAATCATGGAAAGTAAAATTACAAGATATTCAGCAGCGGCAGTTATCGTATTGGCAACGGCATTGGTTCTGCTCGGCCCATTTGGAACGCCGGGAAACGACAGCGTTGTCCTCGCAGATGTTCAGCAAAAAGTCGCCAATATTGAGACAATGATAATACGAGGCACAAAAACCTTTACACTTCCAGGCAAGAACGGCGATATATGTGAGTTCGAGGGGGTCAAATGCCAGTTCGACCTCGTGAAATATTCGTCAATCAAGTATGGCTTAGTTGAGGAAGGATACGTTGGAGACGAGCTGATATATCGTTTCACTCTCAATCGGCCGAAGCGACAAACTCTTCTTGTTCTTCCTCCTTGTAAGAAGTATGGGGTGTTTACCTCTACGGATAAACAAATGCAGCTATTGGAGAACCTGACTCCTAGCGGTCTCATCAATTTGTTTCTTGAGGGCTACCACAGGGATCTGGGACGAGACGACATCAACGGCGTCGAAGTTGAGGTCTTTGAGTGTAAAGACACCGAACCCTTCATAGGACTTTTGCCAAAGGTCATTGCTGATATTCAGAGCTTAAAAGGTAAAGTCTGGATAGGGATTGAAGAGCAACTGCCGCTCCGGGTCGAGGGCGACATCCTTATCGGCAAGAGCCTTATGACCATGTTCAACGACTTGAATCTGCACGAAGTCAATACTTTCGGGGAGTATAATGTCGAGCTTGATGAAGAAATCTTTGACATCAAACCGCCCGAAGGTTATACCGAATTTACGCTCAGTGATATTCTTCCTTTGATTCCCGTGGAGGCCAAGGCCGGCCTTGCCGGTTTGGGCATTGTTCCAATCGGTCTGATTTTTTGGAAAAGGTTTAGAAGAAAGAAAACAGCGGTTAAGCAGTAACTATAGAAACTGTTCGCGGCAGGATTTAACAATCCTTAAAAGATTAGCCCCAGCAAACCTACCCTGAGCGAAGTCAAAGGATTGGCTGAACTGTTCTTGATATTTAGGTCCCACGTTCACGCACGGTTCTTTTTGACTATCATCTCCTGAATGGTATAGGCAAACATTTTTTGATTTTATTACCTTATTTAATTTTTATAATCTGTGTTAATCTGTTCCCCACAGCAGAGCTTTTAGAATTCAGTGGAACGGCTGCAAATAGTGAATTAA
>Ga0315545_1002148_pt1 | contig 18166 bp, 10 predicted proteins | sample SalMarSW160210MG_FD_203096 | JGI IMG/M metagenome (GOLD analysis project Ga0315545, IMG submission 203096) | Salt marsh sediment microbial communities from the Plum Island Ecosystem LTER, Massachusetts, United States - Salt Marsh Sediment SW1602-10 ...
ACCCGAGAGATGCATTCAGTCTCGGCATTACCTGCATCTACCAGGAGCTTCCACTGGCATCTTCTTTGAGCATTGCTGACAACATCTTTCTGGGACAGGAAAAAAAAGAATTCGGTTTCATCAAGAAATCCAAGCAGAATAAAATTGTACAGGATTCTTTTAAAGAGTTTGCCATAGAGGTAAACCCAAAGACGATTGTTGAGAGACTAAGCGTCAGCATGCAGCAGATTACGGCAATCATCAAGTCCATGATGAAGGAGGCAAAGGTTTTCATCATGGACGAGCCCACCGCGACTCTGGGAGAGCATGAGGTCGAAAGGCTCTTTGATTTCATTGCCAAACTCAAGAAAAGGAATATCAGTGTCATATATATTTCTCACCGAATGGATGAAATCTTCGGCATTGCAGACCGGGTCACGGTTCTCAAAGATGGGAACTACATGGGAACCAAACAAGTCTCCCAAATCACGAAAAGTGACCTGATTACAATGATGAGCGGAAAAAACATACACGACGCCTCCCTGGTATACGACAAGGACAGGCAGGTTCAGGATGAGTGCGTATTGGAAGTAAATAACCTTTCGTATAAGAATCTGTTGAAAGACATACGCTTTTCCGTCAGAAAGGGTGAGATATTCGGGATCACCGGACTCGTCGGCGCCGGAAAGACAGAGCTGTTGAAATGTATGTATGGACTGTACAGTTACGAAGAGGGAGAAATCATCCTATGTGGTGAAAAGCTTGAAGGCGGGAAGCAAAATAAGAATAAAGGCTCTTCCGATGCGATTGGTTTCGGTTTCGTTCCTGAAGATAGAAAACGTGAAGGGCTCTTTCTTGATTTGAACATTGTTCAAAACATTTCTATCTCAAGTTTAAAAAATCTGTCCAGGCTCTCGTATCTGAACAAAAAGAAGGAGCTCAGTCTGGTGAAGCAAAGCGTGCGGGACCTCGATATCAAAACGAGCGACATCATGCAGCAGGTAAGGTTCCTGAGCGGCGGCAACCAACAAAAAGTAATCCTCTCCAGGTGGTTAAGTTCCAAGAAAGTGGTCCTCCTCATGGACGAGCCTACCAGAGGAGTGGATGTAATGGCGAAGATAGAAATATACAAACTGATGAACACTCTGTCCAGAGAGGGTATATCAATCGTTTTCAGCACTTCTGATATCTCGGAAGTGCTGAGTATTGCCGACCGAGTTGCTGTGATGAATAAAGGGAGAATTATAGATATATTCGAGAGAAAACACTTCGACAAAGAGAAAGTGCTTCACGAAATACTGATTGATTGAGCAGGGGTATGCGATGAAAACCGATTTGAACTGGTAACGATAGCGAAAGGGATGAGGAATGGTGGTGAACGACAAGCACACAGATTCCATGCAAGAGGGCGTGTTCAGCATTAAGAGCAGTGTCAGAAAGGTTTTTTCTATCGAGAGTATCGGCATCTACATCTTTCTTGCGATTCTCATTGTATTTTTCGCGTTCATGAGCGGTGCATTCTTAACCTTTGACAACTTCATTGTGATACTGCGGCAAGTCTCTATAATTGGGATATGCGCTTTTGGTGAAACCTTTGTAGTGATCGCCGGAGGAATCGACCTCTCCGTAGGTTCTATCGTGGCGCTCTCAGGTGTAATCGCGGCGTCGCTGGCCAAGTTCCTGCACGTACCTATCCTTCTGGCTTTTATGACCGGGGTCGCTGCAGGAAGCGCCTGCGGATATGTCAACGGCACCCTCGCAACCAGGGCGAGAATCCCCTCGATCATCGTCACACTCGGCACGCTCACCATAATCAGGGGTCTGGCGTTTATAATCGTTGGCGGGCACACCGTATTCGGGATGCCGGTCGCATACCGCATCCTGGGCAGAAACTACATCGGATTCATTCCAATTCCTGTCTTGATCATGCTGGTGATTTTCACTGTGTTCTTCATTATCCTGAATAATCTGAGCTTCGGGCGCTACGTGTATGCAATCGGAAGCAATGAGGAAGCAGCAGTCATTTCGGGGGTGAGCGTCACCAAGATTAAAACCGTGGTATTCGTGCTTTCAGGCCTCATGGCTGGAATCGGCGGTGCAATACTCTCGTCAAGACTCGACAGCGGGCAGGCCGCCACTGCGCAAGGTCTGGAACTGGATGTTCTGACCGCCGTCGTTCTGGGAGGTGTCAGCATCGCCGGCGGAAAGGGCAAACTGGAGAGTGTCTTCGTAGGAGTGCTGATCATCGGTATTCTGGCAAACGGTATGATCTTGTTGAACATACAGCACTTCTACCAGTTGGTAATCAAGGGCGTTGTACTTTTACTGGCAGTGGGTCTGGACTCTATGAGGAAGCGATGAGCCTGAGAAGCTAAATCTAAAAAATGAAGAATGAGAATTTTTCTATATAAGAAGATGAACCGCCCGGTTTCTGCTCGCGGGCGGCCCTGCCCAATCGACGTGTCCGATTCTGTCGCCTGTCACCCTCACTGAAACAACCTGACTTAGAACCGTGTTTCATACTGTTTGTTGTATTCGAGAATGTCTTCCAAATATGCCTGTGCCCGCTTGAGGTTGTGCACGTATGGATCCAGGAGCAATGCTTTGAGTGCAAGATCCTTTGAGCCAAGCGCAGCCGCGTCTGCGGCGATGTTGGTGATCTCACCGTGCAGCGCGCAAATCGGTACCACCTCTTCAGGGAGCGGACCGACTGCAGAAGCTTTGAATCCATCGGGTCCTATCACGGTCGGAACCTCCACCACGATGTCATCCGACAGGTTGGGTATCGTCCCATTGTTGAGCATGTTTAAAGCCGGGAAGTACTTCTGTGTACCGCTGAGCATGTACCGCGCGATCGTCAGGTTCATCCATCCCACCCGGCGCTGTTTCACGAAATCTCTGGCCGTTTCAGCATCTTTGATGCTGTCCGCAATCTTCCTCCACGCTTCGGCGTCACGTCCACCGAACCACTGATCTACCGGGTAAGGCGCTAAGGAAAGATCTTTGAAGATCTCCTTCTCCACGCACCAGATGTAATCGGCCACATGGTTGTCGGCAGGTGAGGGGAAGTACCCAAACACCTTACACACTTCGGCCGAAAATCGGTATCCTTCCGGGACCTGATCCGGGTTTTGCACCCGCGTGCGTACCTCTGGGTAAAGATCCTCTCCCGACTTGGTGTCCCGTATGTCAATAAGCCACTGGCAGTGATTGATGCCGGAAAGAGTGATGTCGATGTTACCGGCCGGTACCATGAACTCCCTCTGCACGGGATCGGCGGCCCGTTCGGAGGGGGCCCGCTCATCCATCTCAAGAAGCTGCTCGAGCGCCATCTGCACCAGTTCGTGACCGTTGCAGTACCCGATGCATTTGGTTTTGGTGTGCCTGAATATAGCGGCCAGAATCTTTGCGAGCGGGTTGTTGTCGAGAATAAGCCAGGCCTCGGGGCATATCTTCTCCATGTCCGCACAAATGTCGAGCATCACCGGCACATGGCGAATCGCCATCCCTAACCCTGGACCTCCGGCAGTGTAGGCTTCGCATGGATAGATGCCATGCTTGTTTGCAAGCTCGAACTCTTTCTTCCAGGTTTCCATGTGATTGACCGCGATGAAGCAGTACACAAAAGTCGCACCCTCTAAGGCCTCCCTGCGGTCCGTGTGGCCAAGGATCTCAACGTCCCAGTTAACTGCTTTTTTGAGCGCTTCAGCAAGCCTGAGCTCCTGTTTGAGCCGCTCGGGTCGCCGATCGACAAAATCGACGGTGATACCCTTGAACTCATCAAATTTGAACAGCTCCTGCAGGAAGAATTCGGTAAATTGACTACCAGAGCCTATTACGACGATTTTCGTTTTCACTTCTCCCTCCTGTACATTTAAGTAATGCATAATTATAACTGCATGCTGGAATTATTCAACCGTTTATTTCAGTATACATGCATGGTTTATGACTACATCGCTCAACTCTCACTTTGCAATAACGGCGACGGTCCTTACATTCTATCTTTTTTATAGGGTACTACTTTTAGAACATCTTCAATTCTGTTTAAAACCTCATCGACATCTTTATCAGTATGTGAATATGAAATGAACCAGGGTTCCATTGCATTTATCGGACGCATTACACCAAATTCTTGCAGAGTCGTGGAGAAACGTTCATAATAAGAAATATTGTTTTTCATCCAGCCTCGTTCATCTTTTGGTTTCCCTTCTCCAAAATACAATCCAAATTGAGCCGGGTGCCCCAAGACACTTACAGGAATATTATGCATTTCAAATAATTTCTTCATTCCTTCCTGCAATTTCCGTCCGCGCTCCGTAATCTCCTCTATTACCGGTTCCTCTTTAATAATCTTTAGTGTGGCATCTGCTGCTGCCGCTGCTACCACATTCCCATTATAAGTACCAGCGTGACTCACTCCCTGCCCCAGTATGTCCATAATCTCTTTTCGTCCACCAAAAGCGGCCCCAGGATACCCATTCCCCATTGCCTTTGCATATGTCACCAAATCAGGCATCACCCCAAAGTATTCAGCCGCTCCACCTCTCGCCAGCCGAAAGCCAGTCTGAATTTCATCAAAAATGAGCAGAATGCCATATTCGCTGCATTTCGACCGTACAAATTTCAGCCACTCTGTTTCCGGCGCCATTGCACCGCTTGTGTGCAGAGGGGGCAGGATAATTGCTGCCACGTCGAACCAGCAACGGGCGAGAGTATCCCCAAGTCGCTCAGCATCGTTATACGGTACAGTTACGATGAGACCCCCTATACACTTGGGGATTCCAGAACTGCTCGCCACCGGTATTGGACTGCGTATACTCCCTATCGCTGTTTCTCCCGTGAAGCTCCACATCAGATAATCATGTGTACCATGGTAGCATCCTTCAAACTTTATTAACTTCTCCCTTCCCGTATATGCTCGAGCCAGTCGAACCGCATGCATCGTTGCTTCAGTACCTGAATTGGTAAAGCGTACCATATCCACTGACGGACACATCGCAACAATCCTCTCAGCAGCGCTCACTTCATACGTATTGCTTGTAGCGTACGTGACACCATATCGAGTAGCTTCACACACTTTATTGTACACTGCTTCATAACCATGCCCCAAAATAACCGGTCCAAAACCCAACTTATGGTCAATGTACTGATTGCCATCAAGATCCCATATATATGCTCCTTCAGCCTTGCTTATATACATCGTGTCCTGGCCAGAGCTCCGGAAGTCCGAATCAACACCCAGGGGCAGCACTTTACGAGCCCTGTGATACATGTTTTGGCTTTCATCGTGTTTCATCTCAGTTCTCCTTTTACATTTGTATAGTCCCCATGAAATATGAAGTTACGAGCGTGCACAGTTTCGATTGAAAATTGAGCGATCTATATTAATGAGTGTTTCTTTTCCTTTTGGCTATGAATGAGAAAATCTTTATAACAATCACTATGTAATGGAATTGAAGGAAAATGGTTATGAAATAGAGTATTTGTCTGTATCTTTTATAAATATTTCACTCGATAGAATCTCTTCCATGCATTGCTTTTGAAAAGAATTCCTCGATATTTTCTTTAGTAGCCTTTATAGGATTGTACTCAGACATGGAGTACATTTCTTCTGCACGTTTCAATATATATTCAGAGAGCATTGGTATATCTTTTTCCAGAATACCAAGTTCTTTTAGGCTGGTTGGCATATCGATTTCTTCTAATAAATCAAATGTATTAGTTATTGCATGTTTCACTGCATCTTTTTGATCACATTTGGCAACTTCAGTGCCCATTACTTCAACGATTTTTATTAATTTTTCTCTCGCATATTGATGAGGGGAATTATACCAAAAAACATAGGGGAGCAAGACGCCGCACGTTTCACCGTGTGAAACTCCGTACAGAGCCGATATGCCCTCTGATGCTACATGACCAATCAGCGCTGGTCCCGCAATCCATGGATATGTGATTACTATACCTCCTATGGTTGCAGCCAGAGACATCTGCCACCGAGCGTTTATATCAGTGCCTTGCTGCCATGCTTTCTTTAAATTGTGAAAAATGAGTTCAATTGCCTTTAATGCTAAGGCATCGGAAATAGGATTTGACTTCATGGAAAGAACAGCTTCCGCAACATGGCTCAATGCATCCATTCCACACCGTGCAGTTTCCCGAGGGGGCAGACTGATAGTCAACGCTGGATCAACTATTGCAGAATCCGCTAAAACAGCTTCACCAGCAATCCACGTTTTAATAGGCCCAATTCTCTCATCCTTCGCTATTACAACGGCAAAATTTGAGCATTCGCTGCCCGTACCAGAAGTTGTTGGGATCATTATTTTTGGCTTTGATTTTCCCAACTGTTTTTCAGAAGGACAAAGATAATCTTCAAGTTCACCGGGAGTATCCGCCATTACTGCGGCTATCTTCGTTAAATCCATAATAGAACCGCCACCAAGCCCGATGAAAAGACCATAATTCCCTTTTCTTGCAGTAGTGGTTATTTGGTGCGCTTCTTCGATACCAGGTTCACTTACTTTCGCACTGTAAGTGTCTACGGCAAAGCCGGTATTTTGCAGGGATTCTTTTAATTGTATGCTTGATCCAATTTTTTCTAAATTTTTATCAGTAACGAGCAGAACACTCATGTTTTTCGCCAATTCCATTGCTAAACTACTCAGGTTGTCAATCGCATTAATGCCCATGATAATTTTTGGGACATTACTATACTCATCTATTCGATTTATCAAGTTGCTGCTGAACATTTCGTCTTGGATAGTCATCGAGCTTGGTACCCCAATGAAAAATATATGAAGATGCGGCTTATTTTCGCCAGGTCAATCATCTTCTGAAGTTCACAGGTGAAATAGGCACCCTTTTAAAATGTGTTGGTATAGAATCAATCGGAAAAACACTCTTGTCAAGAAGATTTTCCCAACAGATGTTACTCTAATGCTTGATCTCCCAAGCTTATCCTTGATTTAATATTTTGCACGTTGTATTAAAAAGGTTTCAAACAGCTTCAAAATTATCACTATACATTCAGTAATAGATAAAATACCCATTCCTCATAGTACGGTTATCGAGTATGAATGGTTTACGTGCCTTATGCTACATAAATATTTTTGGTAATAATTTTGGTTTGGGCACATTTGCGAGGAAAAAGGAATTATTAAATAACTCGATAGGATGAGAGGGGAATATAACTATTTGTAAATTAAGGAGTCAGAAAATCTGGGGTTGGAGGACAGGGTTAAACTTCAAAAGAGGGAGAAAATTCGAATTTTTACCCAAATCGGAAATGTACTTTATAAGTATTTTTATCTGATCTACACTGCTTATACTACGCTTCTATTTTATAAATTATAGAGAGCCTGTAAATTGATACATCTATTATTTGCCAAACCCAAAAAAAGTTTATCTGTAAGTTATATTACCTGTTCTATCATATATACCGAGAAGTTCAGGCCTACCATTTTGTATACCCTTAATTATAGCTACTTTTAATGTTGAAAATGATATCTGCTGTCGAAAACCAAAAATCACTGTATCGCCCACTGATATACCTTTAGACTCTTTTAATTTAATTATATAATCCATGGCAGGATAATAGTCATCCACAACAAGTTGGTTATCGAATATATTATCAGGACTATTCCCTGCAAACCCTGTAACATCATACTCACCACATGCCAATGTATCCGGTCCAAACCCATATCCATATGCATAAAAGTAGCCATTGTAATAATGTGAAATCTCAGTTACCCATAAAACAGCAGGAATTTCTGGTAAATTCTCAAAAACATGTAAGGGTGTCATTCCTGCAAAGCCATGTCCTGGTTCAATATGCGTAGCACCCTTGTCATTTAAGATTTTCATCACACTTATTGAAGTCGTCCCAGGTGCATTTATTTGAGTAACGGTAAAGCCATTTTTTTCAAGCTTTTCTGCACTCTTAATCAGAGCATCAAAATTGTAAGTTGTTTCAACTTTTTTAGTGTTTGGATTGAAAACTAAGACAGGAAACGAGGTAACGCCCACCACATTTACATTATCTAACTGTGAAATGTCTTGGGCAGCTGTTAGAACCTCCTCTTCCGGGAACCCACCTTCCTGCATCGGATAAAAAAAAACAATTATCCCCTGCGATCCTTAATAAAATATCCTGTGTAACTTTCAATTCCTTTGCAACTTTTGAAATTTGAAGTGCTTTATCCACACTAAATACAGTAATTACTTCGCAGCAATCTTTTTGCGAAACAGACAATTCTCTTCTTGAGTGCAGGTTCGATGTTTTTTCTTTGATTAAAATGATCGTGCATAGTATAGATATACTGGTATCTTCTTCATTTCGAAATCCAATGAAAAAATATTATATAATTATTTTTCTTTACATCGCGGGTTTTCTTACACTCTGTACAGTATTTTGTTTTTTTAAGTGGATCGTGTGCTCGCAGAGCCTGCTCCCCAGCATGCGGAGAAAGATACACGTGCTGACTCCGTTTCGCTCCTTCGCTCACCGTGTTCATCGGGCTCGGTGAGAGGATGGATTTTCAGTTTCATATGGGCATCAACTGGTTTGGTATGAAGGATAAAAAAAACGCGCTCCCGATACTGACCGAGATGAAAAAGCTTTCAGGAACTGATATGATCTGTTTTTATGGCAGGAAAGAAAGGGAACCGGGGTGCCGTCGGCTCCAACAGGCAGGCACACGCGCAATTCCTCTCGAAGGAGGACACAATTTTCGCGGTAGCCACAAAAAAATTGCCGAGGTAATACTGAACGAGGGAAAGCAAAACAGTCTGAATATGAGAAGTCCCACACCATCACCGTTACAGCTCAACAGGGCAGCGTGCTTTCTTTCCCATTGCCTTTACGTATCAGGTAAGTCATATTCGTATTTCGAATAAAAATATTTCAGATCGTTTAGAGAGGTTCTGTGGACTTTTCCAAAGAAAACAGCGGGAAGCGTCGGGCGGATCAGGGAACGACTCAGGCTGCGCTCAGTGTGCTCGACGGGCAGAAAAAGGGCTCAATCGGCCGTCTCCTCCCGTTCCTCGGACCAGCCTTTATTGCGAGCATCGCCTACGTTGACCCCGGAAACTTCGCGACCAACATCCAAAGCGGTGCCGAGTTCGGGTACACGCTGCTCTGGGTCATCGTGGTGAGCAACCTCATGGCCATGCTGATCCAGACGCTCTCAGCAAAGCTCGGCATCGCCACAGGAAAAAATCTCGCAGAGCAGTGCAGGCTGCATTTCTCAAGGCCCCTCGTTATTCTGATGTGGTTTCTCATGGAGCTCGTGGCCATCGCAACCGATCTTGCGGAGTTTATCGGTGCGGCGCTCGGGTTCAACCTTCTTCTGGGTATTCCGTTGATTATCGGCGGTGTGCTCACCGCGATCGCGACCTTCCTCATCCTGGGTCTCGAACGCTACGGATTCAGGCCGCTTGAAGCGGTGATCACCTCATTTGTCGGTATCATCGCAGCCTGCTATCTGGCCGAGACGATAATGGACAAGCCCCACTGGGGGACCGTACTGCTTCACGCGGTGACCCCCCGGTTTTCCGGAGCCGAAAGTGTTCTGCTCGCAACAGGGATCATCGGTGCAACGGTCATGCCCCATGCGATCTTCCTGCACTCAGCCCTCACCCAGGGACGTATCGTGGTAAAAGACCCGCTCCGGCTCAAGAGGTTGTTTCGCTTCGAAATCGCAGACGTGCTCATCGCCATGGGTGTCGCAAGCCTGGTGAACGCGGCGATGCTCATCATGGCGGCATCCACTTTTCATGCGACCGGGCTCACTCACATCGCAAGCATTGAGGAGGCGTACCGAACACTTCAGCCCCTCCTGGGAAACGCAGCTCAGGTTGTGTTTGCACTCTCCCTTCTCGCCTCAGGCCTGTCCTCTTCCACCGTAGGCACGAGCGCGGGGCAGGTGATCATGCAGGGATTTCTCGAGCGCCACATCCCGGTGTGGCTCCGCCGCCTCATCACCATCGTTCCGTCAATCGTGGTGATTCTCGTTGGGCTCGACCCCACGAAGACGCTCGTGATCAGCCAGGTCGTGCTGAGCTTCGGGCTACCCTTTGCCATCATTCCGCTCATGATCTTTACGGCTGATAAAAAGATCATGGGAGTCCTGGTGAATAGAACATTGACCACCCTGTTGGGATGTGTCATCGCAGCGCTGATAATCGCGCTGAACGTCTATCTTCTCTATCATACAGTGCTCGGGAGGTGAGAAGGTGTTCAGGCACATACTCATTCCACTCGACGGTTCAAAGCTCTCTGAATCGGCGATCCCAGCAGGAATGACACTGGCAAAAGCTCTCGGTGCCACCATCACACTGCTGCACATCCTTGAGAAAAACCCGCCCGAGGAGGTGCACGGCCATATGCACCTCCAGTTCCCGGATGAGGCTCAGAAGTATCTGAAAAATGTACGTGCCTCACTCATACCAGCAGACATTGCCGTTCATACCCATGTGCACCTCGAAGAGTCGAGGCATGTGGCCTCGAGTATTGTCGAGCACGAGGAGGAGTTTTCCCACGATCTCATAGTCATGTGCACCCATGGAACAGGCGGGGCCTCACAGCTCCTTTTCGGGAGCATAGCCCAGCAGGTCGTTGCTGCAGGGACAAAGCCGCTGCTTATAATTCCTGTCAGAAACGCCGGTGCTGTTGAGCGCTTTCCCATCTCCTCGATTCTCCTCCCCCTGGATGGGAGAGCCGGGCACGAGCAGGCGATACGACCGGCTGCAGAGATCGCATCCTCCTGCAGTGCAATCCTTCATCTTCTCATGGTCGTACCGACACTGAGAGCTCTACGGGGAAAGTGGACTTCCACAGGAAAGCTCCTCCCCTCTGCTACGTCCCATTTCCTGGACATGTCTGTGGAGAGCGGTAAAGAGTACCTCCTGCAAAAAAAGAGGGCGCTTGAGACCGGCAATCTCGAAGTACACATGGATCTTATCCGTGGAGAACCATCAAATCAAATAGTGAAATACGCACAATCCATGAAAATCGACCTCATCGCACTCGGGACTCACGGAAGAAAGGGTATGGATGCGTTTTTCTCCGTAAGCGTGGTAAATATAATTGTGACTGCCTATCACGGGCCGCTTCTTCTGGTACCCTAAATAATGCCTAGGGAAGCTACCCCGAACCGGGTTGATATACCCACAAGGGAGTTTGCTTTACTGATCACATATTTTTCGAACGTGAAAATGTAATCACGAGTCAAAATCGAACCTCCGGAGCTCTGAATTGTAATAATGAAAGACAGGAAAGAAAAGGCATTTTTAAAAACCGCACCAATTGGCAAAAAATTACTCCATCTTCTGCCACCGGTCCTCATAACCGCCCTTTTTCTGCTCGCGCTCTACTTGCTCTACAGACAGGTACGGAATTACAGTATCGAAGAAATTGCGAGCTATTTCTACACCCTTCCCCCCTCGCGTGTGATACTTTCCGTTCTCTGCGTCATCGGTAGTTATGTATCTCTCACCGGTTACGACGTGCTTGCGCTCAGATACATAGGTCACCCGCTCGGGTACAGGAGCACGGCCTTTGCCTCGTTCACAGGGTACGCATTCAGCAACAACATCGGCTATGCACCCCTCACGGGCGGGATCATACGCTACAGGCTCTACTCCGCGTGGGGACTATCCGCTGTGGAAAGTGCTCAGGTGGTGTTCTTCATCACCCTCACCTCGATACTCGGTTTCATGACTGTTTCCGGTATTAGCTTTCTCTTTGAAGGCACCGTGATCCCGGCTGTGCTGCACATAGGGATTCACAGTGTGCGCCCTCTGGGTATTTTTTTCTGTTCAGCTCTCGCAGGGCTCCTGCTCACAACCGCATTCGTCAAACGACCCTTGAAAATCCGTAATTTTCAATTCTCTCTCCCCTCCTTCAGGCTCACCTGCATGCAGATCATTGTGTCTTCCGCGGTGTGGGTTTTTTCTTGGAGCTCCTTTTACCTTCTGCTTCCTTCCCTGAAGGGGGTTTCCTATACCGGTTTCATCCAGATGTACGTGCTGTCGCAATTCGCTGGCACAGCAAGCCAGGTGCCCGGTGGGCTTGGGGTTTTTGAAGCCCTGATGATTCGTCTCATGCCTTCTGAAATCACCACTTCCCAGATCGCAGGTGCGCTCATATCCTACAGAACAATCTACTACTTCCTTCCACTGTTCAGCGCCGGCCTTCTTTTTTTATTTCACGAACTCCTTGGAAAGGAAAGGCCTGCAGGGGAAAAAGTGCTCCATGTCAGGGACAGGTTGCAGCTTATCGCATTGCCCGTGCTCACAATCTTTACCTTTCTCACCGGCACAATCCTTATTCTTTCAGGTATGATCTCCCAGCAATCGCTGGGTGCTCGATTTCCATTTTTATATTTCACCCACCCACTTATCGGAAAATCATCGATCGACGTTGTTATCCCATTCACCGTAATCTTCGGAACACTTCTGATCCTCCTTTCCAGGGGGATCCAGCTTCAATCCATTTTTGCCCGCAGGTGGACACTCGGTACACTGGGGCTCGCTATTGTTCTCTGTTCATTCAAAGGATTTCGATATGACGAACTGATCGTGCTTTTAATTCTCGGTGCGCTCCTCATAGCGTCCGGCAGATTTTTTACCCGAAAGCTCCCGGTTCAAAAACTGCAGTTCACGTCCCGGTGGAAAACCGCGATTGTCATTGTGATGCTGAGCCTATTGCTCATCGGGTTTCTTTTCCAGGGAAATCTTTGGCAAATCCTCCCATCCGCCTCGGCACTGTGTGTGACGATACTTGCATTTGCGCTCCTCGGAAGGTGGGGGGTGCCACTGCAACCACCTATCTTTGCAGGAGTGGATAGGCTAAAAAGAATTCTTCACGTCTCCCCGCATCCATTGCTGTTCTTCCCGGATTTTTATCAGGCCGGGAAATCCCTGTATCTCTGTAGCAGCAGAGGAAAAGCCTGCATCCTTTTTGGTATCCAGGGTTCACACTGGATCTCCTTCGGGGATCCCATAGGACCGAAAAAGGAGTGGCGCAATGTGCTCTGGCGCTTTCTTGAGATGTGTGACCGTTACTCTGCCGACCCTGTCTTCTTCGGAATCGATAAAAAAAGCATTCCCTTCTATCAGGACATCGGTCTTCTCGTGCAGTGCTTTGGTGAGGAGGGGCTTATCCGGCTTGGTTCCTTCTCCCTCAGAGGGAAAAACAGGAGAGTATTCCGCTCCTCTCTGGATCGCATGGAGACGGAAAAATACAGATTCGAAGTGGTGCTACCTGAACATATTTCAAAAGTCCTTGCAGAGCGTGCACACAAAACAGACGATCAAGGAAAAACCGGGGGCTGGCAGGAGCCACCCGATGGCGCATACAAAAATCTCATAATTCCGACGATGACCGCAACGGTCACGAAAAATGGGGAGACTGTTGCATGGGCAAAACTCCTGTTTAACGTGCGCAGAAAGCAGATAATTGTTGACAGGATACAGATCAGAACCGGGGCTCCAGATGGAACGCTCGATTACCTCTTCACGAAAATCTTACTCTGGGCACAGGTAAATGGATACTGTGAGTGTAACATGGGTATTGCACCTGCGGTGGATATCGAGACGAATCCCCTTGCCCCGCTCTGGCGGAAGATCGGCAGATTCATATACAGGCACAGTGAATATTTTGAAAGTCTTGAGAGCTTGCGGGAGTGGAAGGAGAGATTTCACCCGCGATGGAGACCGAAGTACATCGCCCTCTCATGGAGCTTCTCACTCCCGAAGGTCATCAATAGTATCATCGATCTCATTGGGAGATGATCCCTCTCACTCCTCCAGAAACCAGCGTCGCAACATCGATGAGTATCCTGGGGAGCAAGAGTCCTCCCGGAGCCGCGATGTATCTCGGCTCCCACCTGGGATTGAACTTTTCCTTGTACTGCCGCAACCCCTGGAAATTGTAGAAATACTCTCCGTGACGGAAAATAAACGTTCCAATTCTGTCCCACAGAGGCGCAAGGGCGTCATTTCCCAGACCCGAAAGAGGAACCATTCCCAGGTTGAACCATCTGTATCCATCCTTTTTCCCCAGGAGCATGAGCTCGATAAAGAGATAATCCATCACTCTCTCGGGAGCGGAGGCTCTAAACCGCATGAGATCGATGGAGAGCTCCTCCTTCTCTCCACAGCTCATCACATTGGCAAACGCCACTATAGTGTTCTCCCTTTGCACCACTGCCGAAGGAAACCTTTTCAGATAGTCAGAGGAGAAGAACCCGATGGAAAATCCCTTTTCCTTTGTATGTTTGCTGGCAAGCCACTCCTCAGATATCTGCCTGAACTCCGGGATATGTGCAGGTACCTCTTCAGGAGGAATAACGACAAACCGAAACCCTTCCTTTGTGAGCATGTTCCGTGTATGCCGCATGTGCTTGAACTCTTTTCCTTCTAGCACAAACTCCTGTAGGGACACACGCCCCTGTTCCCCGAACTTAAGAATGCTCAACCCGAGACTCCTGTAGAACTCGAGGTTCTCCTGCCCCACCTCGTAGAACACTGTTCGTCCGCTGTAGCGGTTGCAGAGCTCGCGGAACCGCCACACCAGCTCGTCCCATTCCTTCACCGGCCCAACCGGATCGCTGAACACGATCCAGCTCCTCCCCTGGACCCCGTACATCAGAAAGGAGTTGCCGGTACGGCTGAAGAGAAGCGCCTTGTCGCCCAGAAGCGCGAGGGAAGAATCGGTCGTTTTTGACCTCTTGATAATAGGAAGCGCCTTTTCCAGCTCTGCGCTATACGGAAGGTGTGGGCGGGCAATGGCTGGACGAAACAGCCTTTCCAAAGCAAAAAAGAGCACGACTGCCCCCACACCCACACTCGCCCTGAGGAACCGGGGGGAATCAGCATTGATACTGAACTGCCACCACAGCTCGTTCGAGTACTCCACATGCCTGTGGGTAAACAGGCCGAACCACAACAAGCTCATGAGCACGAGAAATATGGTTATGGTCCATCCCAGAGAGAATCGCTGCTCAAAGATGGATGCCTTTCGATAAAACTCCCTCCGTGAGGGAAGCAGGGCGGCGAGCATGACCGTGAGCAGAATCGCCTCTTCGTACCGAAACCCCTTTAAAAGAGAAAAGATCACTCCCCCTCCCATGAGTGCTGCAGTGACGTAGTAGGCCGCACTGAGCCGCTGCTGGAGGCCGCGGGCAACCAGAATGAGGAAGATTCCTATGACACTGCTGAAAAAATGGGAACCCTCGATGAAGTGGAGGGGGAAAATGCCGGAAAGCCGCTCAAGTCGCACCCTGTCAAGGGGAAGTGCACCGGAAAAGAGCAATACCACTCCCGCAAGGAACCCCATCGCTGCGAAGATGCCGGGTACCATCACCGATACCCTTTTTCCGACCCGCTGCGCGGCCTTTAGAATCCCCTCCCTACGTAAACGTATTTCATTTGACCCGAGCAGAAGTGCAGCGATAGTGAGCGGGAGAAAATAGTAGAGTATTCGGAATGACAGCAGCGATCCGATGATCTGTGAATGCGTCACTGTGGAGGGGAGGAGCAGAACCATCACCAGCTCAAAGATTCCGAGGCCTCCGGGAACCTGACTCACCATTCCCGCAAACTGGGCGAGCAGGTAAATGCCGAGAAACCCGGGAAGGCTTACACCTGCACCCTCGGGAAGGAGAAAGTAGAGGGTGCTACCCGCAAAGAACCAGTCAAGGGAGGAGGTAACGATCTGTGCGACCGAGAGCCTGACTGTGGGGAGCTGATACTCAAAACTCTTTATTCTCACGGGTTTTTTCACGAAGGTGATGAGAGTAAAATACCCGGCGATGATCCCGAGGAAGACGATACCCATCGGACGCACCGAATGAATTGGAATGTGAAGCGATGCGGGGACCGTCTCACCCTCGATAACAAATGTAACTCCGGCAACACTGAGAAAACCAAGAAAAGCAGTGATTGTGCACAGGGCCACCACTTTTGTGATTTCAACAGCTGAAAGGCCCCACGCAGAATAGAGCCTGTAGCGTATGAAACCGCCGCTTATGAAAGAATAGCCGATGTTGTTGCTGAAGGCGTACCCCGTATAGGATGCGAAGGCGATCTTGCCGTATTTGAGTGGATGGCGCGCGTACCGGATACCGAGGAGGTCGTAGCCGGTAAGGCAGAGGTAGCTCAACAGGCTGCAGAGAACAGCGAGCGCAATACGGTATCCGGGAAGTGCTCTGAAGTAATGGATCACATCGTGATAATTGTAATTTTTAAGCTCATGATAGAGCACATAGAGTGCAAGCATGAATAGAGCCGCACTGAAGAGGGGCAAAAAAATGTGGAGCAGTTTTTTTCCAACGTTGAGATGGTTTTGTTTTTGCATACTATTTGTTGCATTCATACATCTTTTACCTTCCTGTAAAAGATCTTTTTTGTCACCTCTGCCGCACACACGTAGAGTAAAACGATTCCTGAAAGAACCCCAAGGAAGGAGAGGAGGAGCTTCGTGAAACCGAACAGTTTTGCAAATGAAATGAAAGGAATGGAAATCGTCAGGAGCACAACAAGAAGCGTCGCCAGAGCCAGATATCGGTGCGGTCTGCTCTTGAGGAAAAACTTCCTGGTCCGAACCACCAGCACAATCAGTGTTGCAGAAACCACCGATTCCAGAAACCAGCCGGTGCGGAACTGTTCGGTGGAGGCATGGAGCAGCAGCTTCAGCACACCGAATGTCATATAATCGAAGAAGGAGCTGAGTATACCGAAAGTGAGCATGAATTTTCTGATGAACCGTATGTTCCACCGGCGCGGCCGTTCAACCATTTCCTTGTCAACATTGTCCGCTGCAATTGTCATCTCCGGAATGTCGGTGAGCAGGTTTGTGAGAAGAATCTGCTTCGGGAGGAGGGGCAAAAAGGGAAGAAAGAGGGAAGCGCCGGCCATGCTGAACATGTTCCCGAAGTTGGCGCTGGTAGCCATGAACACGTACTTCAGTGTGTTGGAAAAAGTCCTCCTGCCTTCCTGAATTCCGTCGATCAGGACTCCGAGATCCTTCTCCAGAAGCACGATACCTGCTGCTTCCTTGGCCACATCCACTGCACTGTCCACGGAGATGCCCACATCTGCTGCATGAAGCGCGGAGGCATCGTTGATGCCGTCACCCATGTATCCGACCACGCGCCCCGATTTGTGCAGTGCAAGAATGATCCGTTCCTTCTGATTCGGCTCAACCTCGGCGAATACATCCACCTCGTTTCCCTGTTTCATCAGGGCCTCATCGCTCATAGCCCGAATTTCTGTCCCCGAGAGCATGCCCCTCTGCGCAAGCCCGATCTGTTCGGCAACATGGAACGCGACGAAACGGCTATCGCCAGTGATTATCTTGAGGGACACGCCGAGTTCTTTTAACCGGCTGATCGTGCTTCCAATCTCAGCCTTCAACGGATCATAAAGGGATACAAATCCCAGAAAGATCATGTCTCTCTCATCGTCTTTCGATATGCGCTCATTCTGGCCCATCCTCTTATACGCAACACCTAAAAGTCGGAACCCTTCACTGCCGAGCCGCTCGTATCGCTCAACCATTCTGTCTTTTATCGATGATATATCCACAACCTGGCCGCCCGCGAGCTCTGCCCGGGAGCACACAGCAAGCACACTCAAGAAAGCACCCTTTATAATCAACTCGTTCCCCTGTCCACCGGTAACTAGGACGCTCAACCGTTTCCTGATGAAATCATAGGGAACTTCATCAAGCTTTGATTTCCCCGCAATGTCGCACTCCCTGAAGTTTCGCACCGCTTCATCGATCGGGTTCACAAAACCCGTTTCGAATTTTGAATTCAGATAGGCGTAGTGGAGACATTTCCCGCTCTCATCCCCTACTGCATCAAAAGAGGAATGCACGCGCACCGCACCCTCGGTGAGGGTTCCCGTCTTGTCTGAGCAGAGCACGTCCATGCTGCCGAAGTTCTCGATGGAGGAGAGTCTTTTCACGATTACTTTTTTCGCTGCCATGCCTCTTGCGCCATGTGCAAGGTTGATGCTAATGATTACTGGAAGGAGCTGAGGTGTAAGACCGACCGCAAGGGCGAGGGAAAAGAGAAAGGAGTCCATGACCGGCCGTGAGAGATATACGTTTACCGCGAAAATACCGATCACGAGCATAAGGGTCAGTTCCAGAAGCAGGTATCCGAAACGTCGTATCCCG
>Ga0315545_1002149_pt1 | contig 18149 bp, 16 predicted proteins | sample SalMarSW160210MG_FD_203096 | JGI IMG/M metagenome (GOLD analysis project Ga0315545, IMG submission 203096) | Salt marsh sediment microbial communities from the Plum Island Ecosystem LTER, Massachusetts, United States - Salt Marsh Sediment SW1602-10 ...
CATTATGCTATAATGTTAGGCCATGCCAGAGAACACACAGCACGAGCCTCGGCAGCAATTCCCGAAAAGACCAGCTTTTAGCTCCCTGCCACCAGATAATCGCAAATACCTTCTCCTTTTCTGCGCCACCACCTTCTTCTTCTGGACTGCTCTCTACCTTTATGTGCCCATTCTGCCCGTTTATGCCAGGTCGCTCGGGGCCAACCTGTCAATGGTAGGCACGGTTGTGGCTGCTTATGCCATACCCCAGGTGCTCTTCCGCATACCAGTAGGCGTGCTATTTGATGCCCTGGCCAAGCGAAAGCTTTTACTGGCGCTGGGGGTTCTGATGACTGCTGTGGGGGCATTGGGGCTTGGCTTCGCCACCAGCCCCTGGTTTCTTTTTCTGGCGAGAATCGTTACCGGAATTGGAGCTACCACCTGGGTTACTTTCACCGTGTTCTTTACCACTTTCTACCCTGAGGAAAGCACACGCCAGGCCATCGGCCTCATCAACTTTGTGCAGGGAACAGCCGTTTTGACAGCGACCTTCTGCGGAGGTATTGTCGCCGAGGTGTGGGGTGCGGGCTTCACCTTCTGGGGGGCCACCGGGCTCGGGGTGGTGGCGCTGATGGTGCTCTTATTCATCCGGGAACCCGCCGTCGCTCATGTTGAATCGGCCTCCTGGCGACGCTTCACTCTGGTAGCCACCTGTCCCCAGTTGCTTTTGGTTTCATTCATGGGTATTCTGGCCCAATTCGCCAACTGGGCAGGCCTTTTTGGTTTCATACCAGTATATGCGGTGCAAATCGGCGCTTCAGAGGTGGATCTGGGCATTATCACCATGCTGACTCTGGCCTCGGGAGCGGTGGTATCACTAGCCGTAGCCAGCATCGCCAGACGCTGGGGTAATGCCTTCACTATTGTGCTGGGAGCGGTATTACTGGGCAGCACCCTGCTGATTGTCCCCTTGATTCATGATGTGTCGGCACTTGAAATAGTTATGGTGGTAAACGGGCTGGGCAGAGGTATACTGGGCACCATTCTGATGGCGCTGAGCATACAGGCAGTAGCCCCACAGCAACGGGCCACTGCTATGGGAGTCTATCAGGCCATTTATGCGGTTGGGATGTTATCGGGGCCTTTGATTTCTGGCCACCTGGCGGATAGCCTGGGATTGACCGCCGTCTTTTACCTATCTGCGGCTATCTGTCTGCTGCTGGCAGGCATAGCTTACTTGGTGAGACTCACCAGACTGGGGCAAAGCTGATTCATCCCTGTGTCGTTCAGGTTCCGGCAGTTAAGTGGTTATGCTTAACGCTTTGCTATAAGTACAGGCGAGATGATATAATTATTTGGCTGTATTCCCGGACATGGTAGAGCAAAAGCGGTTTATCGCCGTCATCGGTGGCAGCGACTGTACGCCAGAGGAGTCCAGGCTGGCGGAAGAGGTGGGGCGTGAGCTGGCGGGAAAGGGCGCCGTCCTCATCTGCGGGGGTCTGGGCGGCACCATGGAAGCCGCCTGCAAGGGTGCCACCGCCGGGGGCGGACTGACCATCGGCATTCTTCCCGGAGGCAGCCGCCAGACGGCCAACCGGTACGTGCAGGTTCCGATTGTCACCAATATGGGGGAAGCGAGGAACGTGATAGTGGTGAAAAGCGCCGAGGCGGTGATAGCCATTGGCGGTGGTTACGGTACCCTTTCTGAAATCGGCCACGCGCTGCGCAATGGCACGCCGGTCGTCGGCCTGAACACCTGGTCGCTGTCACGAAACGGCCAGCCGGATAACTCAATTATTCTCGCCCGGAATCCGGCCGATGCGGTGAATAAAGCGCTCACCATGATAGATAGCCAGCTTTGAGAGTTTAGCATGAGCCAGGCAGCAACCATCAAACAGGTAAAAGGGAGAGAAATCCTGGACTCAAGGGGCAACCCGACGGTAGAGGTTGAGGTAACGCTTTCGGATGGAACAACTGGGCAGGCGGCGGTACCGTCCGGGACCAGCACCGGCACCTACGAGGCGGTGGAGCTCCGCGATGGGGATAAAAAAAGATACGGCGGCAAGGGTGTCCTGCAGGCGGTAAACCATGTCAATGAGAACATTGCCCGCGGCATTAAAGGCATGGCCGCCACCGACCAGGAAGCTATCGACCGCGCCCTGATTGAACTTGATGGCACCGATAATAAATCGCGCCTGGGCGCCAATGCCATTCTGGGAACATCGCTGGCAGTAGCCCACGCCGCGGCAAACTCTCTTGATATGCCGCTCTATCGCTACCTCGGCAAGGTCAATGAGTATACGCTGCCGGTGCCACTGATGAATATCCTGAACGGGGGCAAACATGCCGCCAATTCCACAGACTTCCAGGAATTCATGGTCGTACCCACCGGCGCTACCAGCTTCAGCAAATCCCTGCAAATGGGCACCGAAATCTACCATTCGCTGCACAAAATCCTGAAAGATAAGGGGCTCAGCACCAACGTCGGTGATGAAGGAGGGTTTGCGCCAACCCTCCCCTCCAACAAGGAGGCCATCGAGGCGGTTCTGGCCGCAATTGAGCAGTCGGGCTACCAGCCCGGCCGGGACTGTTTCCTCGCCCTTGACCCGGCCGGCAGTGAACTCTATCAAGCTGGCCGATATGTGCTGACTCGTGAAGGCACCAGACTGAGTTCGGCGGAGATGGTTGATTTTTATGTCAAATGGGTGACAGCCTACCCGATTATCAGCATTGAAGACGGCATGGCGGAGGACGACTGGGAGGGATGGAAGTTGATGACCGAGAAACTGGGCGGGAAGGTGCAGCTGGTTGCCGATGACCTCTACGCGACCAATGCCAGCCGACTGGAACGAGGTATTGATATCAAAGCTTCCAATTCCATCCTCATCAAGCTTAACCAGATAGGCACCCTTACGGAAACGATCGCTGCCATAAGGATGGCGCAGGAAGCCGGCTGGACGGCAATCGTCAGCCACCGCTCCGGAGAGACTGAAGATACCACCATTGCCGACCTGGCGGTTGGCCTCAATGCCGGGCAGATAAAATCCGGTGCCCCCTGCCGTTCCGAACGCACCGCCAAATATAACCGCCTCCTCTGGATAGAGGACGAGCTGGGGCAGGCAGCCCGATTTGCCGGTACAGGAACATTTAATAGCTTGAAGCGCAGTTAAAAATACTACTTCTATTATGGACAAGGGAGGGGTAAAGATGACAACCAGAGTAGGCATCAATGGCTTCGGCCGCATCGGCCGGCTGACCTTTCGCACCATCAACCAGTACCACAAGGGTGAACTGGAAGTGGTGGCCATAAACGACCTCGCCGATACCGCCACCAATGCCCACCTGCTGAAATGGGACAGCACCTACGGGCCCTACCCGGGCACAGTGACTGCCAGCGATGACGCCATCATCGTTGACGGCCATAAGGTGAAGGTCATCTCGGAAAGGGACCCCGCCAGCATACCCTGGCGCGACCACGGCGTCGACATCGTCATCGAGTCCACCGGTCTCTTCACCGACGCCACCAAAGCCTCCGCCCATCTTAAGGGCGGCGCCAAAAAAGTGCTCATCTCCGCCCCGGCCAAGAATGAAGACATCACCATCGTCCTCGGCGTCAACGAGGCGAAGTATGACCCGGCGAAGCATACCATCATCTCCAACGCCTCCTGCACCACCAACGGCATTGCCCCGGTGGTCAAGGTTCTCCACGATGCCTTCGGCGTGGACAAGGGACTCATGACCACCATCCACGCCTACACCAATGACCAGAGAATCCAGGATATGGTGCACGATGACCTGCGCCGGGCACGGGCCGCCGCCGTGAACATCGTTCCCACCACCACCGGCGCCGCCCGCGTCGTTACCGTGGTCATCCCCGAGCTTGAGGGCCGACTGCACGGCATGGCCTTCCGCGTCCCGGTGGTCACCGTCTCGGTCATTGACTTCGTCGCCGAGCTAAAGCAGAAGGTGACCGCCGAGCAGGTCAATCAGGCGTTCAAATCCGCCGCCGAGGGGGCTCTGGCCGGCATCATGGAATACTGCGAGGAGCCACTGGTCAGCATGGACTTCAAGGGCAATCCGGCCAGCAGCATCGTCGATGCCCTGAGCACCATGGTCATCGGCGGCAACATGGTCAAGGTCCTTGCCTGGTACGATAACGAATGGGGCTACAGCTGCCGCCTGGCCGACATCACCGCCCTCATTGCGGGCAAGGGGCTTTAATAAAAATGAAAATGAAAGTAAAATGTAATACAGATGCTGATAGCGAAGACAAAGAGAAGACATGGGCTGCTATCGTCCCTCAGAACAGGCAGTGGGATTACTTTTGAGGGAGGACTTTTTTCTAGTCACCGATTTCTCAATCAATCTGCCGCTATCGCGTATTTGACCATAGTCTATCATTGACATTATGTGAAAATAATGGCTAAAATAACACAAATCGAAAATATGGTAAACGATGAAATTAATCATAGTTGGTTTTGGACAGTGTGGCGGCCGGATTGCTGATGAATTTGCCCGACTGAATCGCAGGGCACACGTTCAACGCGGCATCGATATCGTCGCCAATGCCTTTGCCGTTAACACCGATGTTGCCGACCTCAGCGGCCTGACCGGCATCAAGCCGGACTATCACCATCGTATCATCATTGGTGGCCGGAAGACCGGCGGGCATGGTGTCGGCAAAATCAATGAACTTGGTGCCGAGATCGCCAAAGAAGACGGCGATAAGATAATTGAAACGATAAGAGCCAGCAAGCGCTTCGTTGAAGCAGATGCGTTTTTTTTGATTGCGGGTGCCGCCGGAGGCACCGGCTCCGGTGCCCTCCCCGTTATCACTCAACTTATCAAAGAGCGCTATGTGGATAAGCCGGTTTATAACCTCGTAATCCTGCCCTTCGAACACGAGGAGTCCACCGAGGAAAGAACCATATACAATGCTGCCACCTGCCTGAAATCAGCTTATCTCGTAGCCGATGCCATCTTCCTGGTTGATAACCAGAGATATGTGATGAAAGACGCGTCGATCAGAAGTAACCTGTCCAAAATAAACACCCTGATTACGGCCCCGTTTTACAATTTGCTCTGCGCCGGCGAGGAAAAGAAGCACCAGTATATCGGGGCGAAGATACTTGATGCCGGCGACATTATACAGACGCTGACCGGATGGACGGCGATTGGTTACGGCCAGTCCGAGATTTCGCTGGCCAAGAAAATCCTGACCCGGACACGAGATTTCAGAAGCAAGGCTACGGAAGCGCAAAAGGGAACCCAGGCCATGGACGAAGCCATCAGCGGCCTATCGCTCAAGGTCAACCCTATAGACTCCAAGAGAGCGCTTTACCTCGTTTCCGCCCCACCCAAGGAAATGAATGTCGACCTTATCAAGGAACTCGGTACCTACCTCAAGAGCCTTGCCCCTGAGGCGATCATCAGAAGCGGCGACTACCCGAGAGAAAGAGGGATGCTCGATGTTACCGTCATCCTGTCAGAACTCAGTGACGTGGAAAAGGTGAGGAACTACTTCACCAAGACAATCAGCCTCATTACCGCACTGAAGAAGAGACAGGAAGGAATCGAAGACAAGTACCGGGGAATAGAGATCACCCTCAAAGATATCCCGTCTTTAATTTAATTAAAAAGTTACCAATCACACAATAAGTGTATCAGCCAAGCCAAGGAGCACCCAGGGTTCTATACTATCGTCCTTATCGTGATAGCTTGCCGTATATACTCCAGGCATGATCCACCGTTTCCCCGCGGAGCTGCCAGGCTTGTGCCAGCGCTTCTTCTCTCCTTTTCGAGGTCTCCTCTAGCCGTATCTCACTTTCCTTATCCGCTTGTTCCTTCGCCTTTTTGAACGCTCTCTCTGCCTGGGAGATGGCATCATCACGCGCTTTGAGCGCGGCCGTCACCGCCTCATCACGTGCTCTCATCACCTCTCTGATCGCCTCATTGCAGGCTTTCTCCGCCTGTTTCTCAGCACGCTTGTAGGCCTGTGCGATTTGCTTTTCATTGGAACGATAAGCATCGGTCACCTGGCGCTGCGCTTCCATGAAAGCAGCGTAGGCTTTCTCCGCCTGTCCCAATACCTCTTCAAGAGGCTTGGCCAGCTGCGCTTCCACTTCGGCGCTGACCTGCTCAATCTCTTGAGGAACGGCTTCGACTGCCTCCTCAGCTACCTCTTCGGTTTCCTCACTGACCTTTTTGACTGGTTCCCTTGGATTCGCCATCGAGTACCTCCTGCATTGATATTACTGATACACTGATATGTGATTCGTTTCAACGTGTTTTATTTTCCATTACCTTCATCATCCTCAGCGGCACCATCTTCACTGCTCGGTTCGCTTTTCTTGGTCTCATACATACGGGCCAAAAAGTTCAAACGCGCCTCTAGCTTTTCCTTGCCCTTGCGTTCCACCACCTTTGATTTTCCCCTAACATTGGATTCCTTAGCCCGGCCAATTGCCTGGGCGAAGGCCTTGAGCGTTGCCTCAGCAGTCTCTTCATCAGCTTCTCCTACTGCCCCAGCGACCTCTTTCTTCTCTTCCTCACGGGGTTTCTCTACTCCCCCGATTGCCTTTTCAAAAGCCTTCAGTGAATCCTCCGCTACTTTCCTTGCTTCCTTGCCGGATGCCTCAACGCGGAGTATGGCCTCCTGGAACGCCCTTACCGCCGTTTCCGCCGCCTCCCTGGCAATCCTCGTTGTCTCGGCGGTCGCCTCCCTGGCAGCATGCACCGTAGCCTCGGTAGCCTCTCTGGCGGCCTTCGCCGACTCTTCAGTAGCCTTTTTTGTCTCCTGGCCTATTATCTCCGCACGACTTATCGCTTCTTCAAAGGCTTTTACTGAGGTCTCGGCTGCCTCTCTGGCGGCCCGGGTGGCCAGTCTGGTCGCTTCTTTTACCGCTTTAATCGATTCATCCGCCGTATCTTTGGTTTCCTTGCCAATTGTCTCTGCCTTGCTTATCGCCTCCTGGGAGGCTTTAGTCGCTGCTTCTGCTGCCTCTCTGACAATACGCATTGCTTCATCAATCGCTTCCTGGGCCGCCTGCGCGGCGGCCTCGTTGGTTTCCCTGGCTTCCCGTCCAATTTCTTCGGCCCGGCTTATCGCCTCCTGAGAGGTGGTGGTTGATGCCTCGGCAGCTTCTTGGGCAGATTTAATCGCCGCTTCAGCAGCTTCCTGGGCCGCCTTGGCGGAAGCTTCAGCGGTTTCTCTGGCTTCTGCGCTGACCCGTTCTATCCGGCTTATCGCCTCTTCCGAGGCTCTGGCTGACGCCTCAGCTTTCTCCTGCACGGTACTGGTCGCTTCCCTAGACTTCTCCAGCGTCTCGCGGCTCATTGTCTCAACATGAGCAAGAGCCTCCTGAAATCCCCTGACCAGCTCATCATGCGCCGCTTTTATCTCATCTCTCACCGCTTCCGCCTGGCTGATTGCCTTCTGTGACTCCCCGGATGATGCTTCGGCGGCTTCTCTTGAGGCAGTAATTGCCGCATCAACGGCCTCTCTGGTAGCTCTGGAGGCCTCCCCAATTGCTGCCCTATTTTCCTTGCTTATTGTCTCGGCTCTGCCTATAGCTTCCTGTGAAGCCCTGGCGGAATTATCCGCCGCCAGTCTCATATCCTTGCTTATCGCTTCAGCACGGATGATTGCCTCCTGCGAGGTTCTCAATGATGTTTCGGCAAGCCCTTTGGCATCGTTACTTATTCTCTCTGCCCTGACGGCCACTCCCTGAGCCTCTTTTGACGCCGCCTCCGCTGTTTCCCTGGTTGTCCGGCTGGCCCTTTCCGCCTTGGTGGCAGCGTCTCCAGCTTCTTTTATCGATGCTTCGGCAGCTACTTTGGCCTCCCGGCTGGCCTTTTCGGCCCTGCTGTAAGCTTCCTTGGCTGCCCTGATGGACTCTTCAGCCGCTTCTTTAGCAATCCTCCCCGCCTCTTCAGCTTTATTAAGCTCCTCTTTGGCTGCCCGGGCTGCGGACTCTGACATTTCTCTGGCTTCTGTGCTTATCTCGCTGACCCGATTCAGCCCTTCTTCCGAAGCAACGTACGCCGCCTCCGCCGCCTCCATGGCCTCCTTGCTTATCTCCTCAGCACGATTGATCGCTTCCTGAAAACGCTTTGTGATTGCCTCGGCTGCTTCCTTTGGCGTGCGGGCAGTTTCCTCAGCTCTTTTTATCGCCTCCTCAGCGGCCCTAATGGCAGCTTCAGCACCTTCCCTGACCTCCCGGCTTACCTCTTCGGCACGCTGCACCGCCTCTTCGGCCGCCCGGCGAGAGGCCTCGGCGGCTTCTTTCGCCCCCAGGCTGATCTGCTCCGCATGTCCAATCGCCCTCCGGGCAGCCGTGGTAGTCGCCCCCGCCGCCTCCATGGCCGCACGGCTTAGCTGTTCGGCACGGATAACCGCCTTCTCCAGAGCGCCGATATCACTACCAGCACTATCCAGCACTTCGCGTGATGGTGCCTCTCTCGCCATTGACCTCACACCCAATTGTTTTACACAATTCTAATATAGGTATTCTAGTTTTTCAATATTTTTTATGGAATAAGAAAACTTCCTTACTAAAAATGATTGGTCGGATGCCAGTCACATTTCTTGCTCCACGCATGACATTATTACCAGGTACCTTATTGCTAGGAATTCTATGACAGTTATAGGCAAAATGATTGACAATAAATGGTAAGTGTGTTTAAAATAACATAACTCTCATAACCCTATAAATAGATTTAGAGGTGAGCTATGAAACTAGTAGTTGTAGGTTTCGGGCAGTGCGGTGGTCGAATTGCCGATGAGTTCGCCCGTCTAAACAAGAAAGCAAGAAACCAGCGTGGCATTGAAATAGTTACCGGCTGCTATGCGGTCAACGCTGATGCGGCTGACCTGAGTGGACTCACGAGCATCCGCAAGGACTACCAGCACAGAATCCTCATCGGCAGTCGCAAGACCGGTGGCCACGGAGTGGGCAAAATAAATGAACTCGGTGCCGAAATCGCCAGAGAGGACGGCGACAAAGTAATCGACGCAATAAGGACCACGAAGCGGTTCTTTGAGACAGACGCCTTCCTGTTTATTGCCAGTGCTGCCGGTGGCACCGGCTCCGGGGCAATCTCGGTGATGACGCAGCATATTAAAGAGCGCTATGCTGACAAGCCCATTTACAACCTCATTGTTCTACCCTTTGAGCATGAAGAAACCACCGAGGACAGAACTATTTACAATACTGCCACCTGTCTCAAATCCTCATACTCCGTGGCTGATGCCGTATTTCTGGTGGATAACCAGAGATTTGTCCGCAAGGATTCCTCAATCAAAGGTAACATCTCCAAAATCAATACCATGATCTCGGAGCCCTTCTACAATATGCTGTGTGCCGGCGAGGAAAAGAAGGCCAAGTACATTGCCTCAAAAGTGCTTGATGCCGGCGACATCATACAGACGCTGGTGGGCTGGACGGTTATCGGATACGGCAAGGCAGAACTGCCTCTAATCCGGTTCCGCCGCGAGTCAAGGCGCGATTTCAGGGCCAAAGGCGATGAGACCCTCAAGGGCATCCAGGCCATGGACGAGGCCGTCAGCGAGATGTCTTTAAAGTGCAACCCGGTGGATTCCAAGCGAGCCCTTTACCTCATCTCGGCACCGGGCAAAGAGATGAACATGGACATGGTCAAAGCCCTCGGTGATTACATGAGAGATATCGCTCCGGAAGCTCTTATCAGAAACGGTGATTACCCACGTGAGAGAGGCGTGCTTGATGTTACCGTAATCCTGTCCGAGCTCAGCGATGCGGAAAAGGTGAGGAATTACTATACCCAGTCCACGCAGCTTATCCCCGAATTCAAGAAGCGGCAGGAGGAAACCGAAGTCAAACTGAGAGCCATTGAAGACGCCTCCAAAGATATTCCCTCCCTCCTCTCCTGAAGCAGATTAGACCGGCAAGCCAGCTTTACCGCAGGAGACTCAGCCAATCTCACGCAGCAGAGCTGGCTTTTGTTTTCTAGTGGTAACCCTCATGCCTGATGCCCGAAACCTGACTCTATAGCGGGCAGCAACTGCCTAGAAACACCACCGCATATGGGTTATAATAGATAAAATGGTTTCCCTGGTCTTTTACCGCCGGTGGCGTCCGCAGACCCTGGCTGAAGTGGTCGGGCAGGAACAGGTTACCAAGACACTGCACAATGCCCTGAGCAGCAGCCGCATCTCCCATGCCTACCTTTTCTGCGGTCCGCGCGGCACTGGAAAAACCAGCACCGGACGCATTCTGGCCAAGGCGGTCAACTGTCTCACCAACGAGGGCAAGGGCGAACCCTGCAATTCCTGTGAGATATGCCAGGCAATCACCGAAGGCAGAGCCCTGGATGTCATCGAGATTGACGCCGCCAGCAACACCGGCGTGGATAATATTCGCGACCTCAGGGAAAAGGTCAATTACGCTCCAAATGAAGCACGGTATAAAGTCTATATCATTGATGAAGTTCACATGCTGAGCACCAGCGCGTCCAATGCACTGCTCAAAACCCTGGAAGAGCCGCCGCCGCATGTCATCTTCGTCCTGGCCACCACCGAGGTTCACAAAGTATTGCCTACCATAATATCGCGCTGCCAGCGCTTTGATTTCCGGCGCATCTCCCAGGCCGATGTGGTGACCAAATTAACGCAAATCGGCAAGAAAGAGACCATTAAAATCGAGCCCGAGGCACTGCGGCTCATTGCCAGGGCGGCCACCGGCAGCCTGCGCGACGCCGAAAATCTCCTGGAACAGCTGACCACATACTACGGGAAGAAAGTCACCCTCCAGCAGGCACAGAACATCCTGGGTATCACCGGCGACTGGCGCGCCAAAGAGATGGTAAAGCACATCGTGAATAACGATGTCGCGGCCGGGGTATCGACCATAAACGACATCAACAGCGATGGCCTTGACCTGCGCCAGTTCAATCGGGAACTGGTGGAATACCTAAGGGCGCTGCTCCTGGCGAAAACCGGCTCCGCCGAATCAATAGACCTGCCGGCCGAGGACGTTGAAGAGCTGAAGGAACTGGCCAGCAAGGCGTCAATAGCGCAGATATTAAAGGCCGCCAAGCTCTTCGGACAGCTTGACCTCAGCCTCGACAATTACTCCACGTTGCCGCTGGAGCTGGCGATGGTGGACGCAACCCTGCCCTCCGCCAAAGAACCGCCGATAGCCAGGGCCGAACCTGAGGCACGCCCGCCAGCCAGACCGGCAGCCCCGGAAACCCCACCCCCTGTATCGGCGAAGGCCGCCGCCGGAGAAGAACGTCCCCGCAAGCCGGCGGTGGAGCCAAAACGCGAGCCGGAACCAGCCCTGACGCCGGAACCGGAAGCGAAAAAAGGTGAACCAGAACCGGCACCGGCGCCGGCAGAAGCTGCCCCTGCCACCCCCGCTGGAGCCAGCGGTGAAGAAATCGATTACCTTAAACTGAACTGGTTGAAATTCATCCGTGACGCACCCCCCAGCATGAGCCGGACCCCCGCCGCCGCCCTGCTCCGGAGTGCCAAGCCCAAAGCCATTGAGAACAATACCGTTATATTGTCTTTCAAGTTCCCGCTGCACAAGGAAAATATGGAAAAAATGGACAATCAGAAGATAGCGGAGCAAATAATCAGTAACTTCCTGGGTCGGGCCTGCCGCGTTCGCTGTGTTTACGAGCCGGAGGCAAACCACCTGATAGAAGAAGCCCTGAAAATAGGTGCCCAGATAATTGAATCGGAGGAGAAATGAACAGGTTTATGTTGCAGCAGGCCCAGAAACTCCAGGCCAAACTGGCCCAGGCCCAGGAGGAATTGAGCAACCTGACCGTCGAGGGCAGCTCCGGAGGTGGTGCCGTCAAAGTCACCATGAACGGGCAGCAGAAAATACAGTCGGTGGAAATATCACCCGAGGTGGTCAACCCGGAAGACGTTGAGCTTCTTCAGGACCTAGTGCTGACCGCGGTCGGTGAAGCCCTGGCCAAGTCCCAGGAGGCGGCGGCCAAGCACCTCGGAGGTCTTACCGGCGGTCTGAAAATTCCGGGGCTAACCTAAAAAAGCGAAGGAGATGCCGCATTGGACCAGAATGTTCTGCCCAACGCTGATGTTATCGACAACCTCATTCAGGAATTCAATAAATTGCCCGGCATCGGGCCCAAGAGCGCACAGCGCATTGTCTATCACCTGTTGCGGGCCGGGGATGAGCAGAGCAAATACCTTGCCGAAGCCATTCTTTCCCTGAAACGGAAGATAACCCTCTGCTCGGTCTGCTGCAACGTAACCGAGTCTGACCCCTGCCCGATATGCCGCAGTGACAAGCGTGACCGCAGCCAGATATGCATCGTGGAGCAGCCTCAGGACATACTGGCCCTGGAGCACACGGGAATTTATTACGGGCTGTACCATGTCCTGCACGGGGCCATCTCCCCCACCGAAGGCATCGGCACGGAAAACATCAGGGCGAAAGAGCTGATGGACCGCCTGAAGGACGGTTCGGTCAGGGAAGTTATCCTGGCCACCAATCCCAACCTTGAGGGAGAGCAGACCGCCATGTACCTCAGCCGCCTGATAACGCCGCTGGGCATCAGGGTTACCCGCCTCGCCCGTGGTCTGCCCTTCGGCACCGAGCTTGAGTACGCCGATGACGTCACTCTCACCCGCGCCATCGAAGGCAGGCAGGAGTTTTAAGATTTAACTCGCCGTCTTTAATCTTTTTTAAACTATTGCTCTTCTTATGCTTTCAAATGGATAAAAAAAATTACTGGAACAAAAGGTTTCAAAGCGAGGGCTATGTGTGGGGCACACAGCCGAGCCAGACCGCCGAATATGCAGCCAGAATATTCCGCAAAAATGGGGCGAAGAAGATTCTAATTCCCGGCTCTGGATACGGACGGAATACCAGGCTATTTTCGGAATCTGGCTTTGATGTCACCGGGATTGAGATATCGGATATTGCCTGCGAGATGGCCAGGGAGTATGACCCCTCGACAACACACTGCCAGGGCTCAGCAATCGATATGTCATTCATTGATGAAAGTTTCGATGCCATATACTGCTTCAATGTCCTGCACCTTTTTGAAGAAGGAGAGAGGGAAGCATTTATCCGGGAGTGCAATGACAGACTAAATGACGGCGGCCTGCTATTCTTCACCGCCTTCTCCGACCATGACCCGAGCCGTGGACGGGGTAAAAAACTAGGCAAAAACACATTTGAAAGCCGACCAGGCAGGCCCGCCCACTATTTCAGCGAGGAGACTTTTCTTTATTACTTCAGAAGCTTTGCGGTGCTGGAAACCGGGATTGTGGAAGACCCGGAGAACCACGGTGAAGGCCCACACACTCACGTCCTGCGCTATATTCTGGCACGGAAAACCTATCCGAATGATATTTAAGTCCTTACTTGAACACGGAGGCTGGTATGAAATCAAGGCGTCCGATAAAAATCAGAGTCTACATGAGAGCCGTAACCGCCATCCTGCTGCTTATCGTCTGGGCGCTGGTTACGTTCACCGGCATCCTTATCTGGGCGGCACCTTCCGGACCCCGGTCAGGACAACGGCCCCTGCTTTTCGACCTGACCAAAAGCGAGTGGGGCGATATTCATTTCTGGGTGGCCGCTGCCACCGTCGCCGTCACGCTGGTTCACATTATCATTGACTGGAAAGCCCTGCGAGGTGTTATCCGCTATCTGGTGAGCGTCCACCGGGAGCAAGGGATACGGGAATAAGATGCGGAAATGTCAAAGCCACGCACCTATCAGACAGAAGCCGTCATTATCAAAAAGACCAAGCTGAGGGAGGCTGACGTCATATTTACCCTCTACACGCCGCACCTCGGCAAGATTCAGGCCTTTGCCAAAAGCGTCCGCAAAACGAAAAGCAAAATGGCCGGACATCTGGAGCTCCTTACCCACAGCCAGGTCTCACTGGCCAGAGGGCGCAATCTGGACACCATCATCGGCAGCCAGACCATCAACAGCTTCCTGCCTCTGAAGAGCGACCTCTGGCTCACCTCCTGCGGGCTCTACATCACTGAGCTGGTAAACCAGTTCACCGTCGATAACGTTGAGAGTTTATCCCTGTTCCAACTGCTGCTGGAGTCCATGAAGCAACTATGCCGGTCAGGCAACAGGGACCTGACGCTGCGCTATTTTGAACTGCACCTCCTCGATGAGGTCGGCTACCGGCCACAGCTTCAACAGTGCGTCTCCTGCCAGAAGCCACTGGCGCCGGTGGTCAACTCTTTCAGCCCCGAAGCCGGCGGCATGCTGTGCCCGGACTGCGCCGCAAACCATCCCTCAGGCCACCCGCTTTCCGTAAATGCCCAGAAGGTGTTGCGCCTTCTGCAGAACAGCGACTACGGCACGGTCGAACGTCTGAAAATAGATGCCGGGCTTTCCCGGGAACTGGAGAGAGTAATAAACAGTTATCTCAGATACCTCCTGGAGCGGGAAGTTAAGTCGGCCGCCTGGCTTGATGAGCTGCGGGAGCAGATGAAGTAACCATCACGACACTCAGCCCTTTACCGCAATTCCGGAATGGCCTATAATAGAAGTTGACTGGGGGTCTGGAACTCTCAGTCTTTTTACTATATTATAGGGGCAGAAATGACGACCAGACTGGACCGGATTACGCAGCAGCGCCGCGAGAAGCTGGAACGGCTTCGTGGTAATGGTATCAACCCCTACCCGCACCGCTACCAGCGCAGCCACACCACCCAGGAGGCGGTCGCTCTGCTCGAGCAGAACGAGGCCGGTCAGGCTGAAGAGAAGCAGGTTAACGTCGCCGGGCGCATCATGGCCATCAGGCAGATGGGAAAAAGCGCCTTCGCCGATATCCGCGATGGTGCGGGCAAGATACAGCTGCTTTTCCAGAACATGGACAAATACCCCGCAGAGCAAAGCCAGCTCTTTAAGGAACTGGATATCGGCGATTTCATCGGCGTGGAAGGACAGGTGCTCCGCACCCGGACCGGCGAGCCGACCGTTCACGTTAACCGCTTCACCCTGCTCGCCAAGTCTTTGCAGCCGCTGCCGGAAAAATGGCACGGCCTCAGCGATGTTGACACCAGATACCGGCAGCGCTACCTCGATTTAATCAGCAACCCGGAGACCCAGATAACTTTCAAGACCCGCAGCCAGGTCATCAATGCCCTGCGGCAGTTCCTCAACGAGCGCGGCTTCATCGAAGTGGAGACGCCGGTGCTGCAGCCATCCCCCGGCGGGGCACTGGCCCGCCCCTTCGTTACCCACCACCATGCCCTCGACCAGGATTTCTACCTGCGCATCGCCCCGGAGCTCCACCTCAAGCGGCTTATCGTCGGCGGACTGGACCGCGTCTACGAGCTGGGCCGCATCTTCCGCAACGAAGGCGTCTCCACCCGGCACAACCCAGAGTTCACCATGCTGGAAAGCTACCAGGCCTACGCCGATTACAACGATGTGATGGACATGCTCGAGGAGATGGTGGCCTGGGTCAGCAAAAAGGTGATGGGCACCACCAAGGTAAAGTACGGTGACTACAAAATCGACTTCAAGCCGCCCTGGCCGCGCCTCACCCTGCGCGAAGCCGTTGAGCAGTACAGCGGCATTGACTTCGTCACTTACCCCACTGCCGATGGCCTGAGGGACCGGATGAGGGACAAAATGAAGGCCCGCGGGCTTGAGGTTGACCCGCAGAAGAACTGGGCCAAGCTGGTGGATGAGCTCATCGCCACCTTCGTTGAGCCGAGCCTCATCAAGCCCACCTTCCTCAAGGACTATCCGGTATCGATGTCGCCGCTGGCCAAGACCAAACCCGGCGAGGACCGGGTGGTGGAGCGCTTTGAGACATTCGCCGGCGGCATGGAAATCGCCAACGCGTTTTCCGAGCTCAACGACCCGGATGAGCAGAGGCAGCGCTTCGTCCAGCAGCAGAAAGAGCGGTACGAAAAGGACGAGGAAAGCTGGACCATTGACGAGGACTATCTTCTGGCTCTGGAATACGGCATGCCGCCCACCGGCGGCCTGGGCGTGGGCATCGACCGCCTGGTGATGCTGCTCACCAACCAGCAATCAATTCGCGAGGTCATCTTATTCCCGCAACTCAGGGAGAAAACGTAATAAAATTAAAGAGGAGTAGCTGAGAAACAAAACCTCCAGAACAGGGGGGCATGAGGGGTGGAATACTGAAAGGGGAGTTTTAGAGGGGCGAAGCCCCTCTTACCCAACCTCCTCCCCCCCTCCTTCAAAGGAGAGGGGGACAAAGGGGTGAGGTTGATAAAAATTAAAGAGGAAATCCATGCTTGACCTTAAATTCATCCGTGAAAACAGCAAGGTTGTCGAAAAAGCGCTGAAAAACCGTCAGGACAGCGCCCCGATTGACGAGATACTCGAGCTCGACGCCGACCGCCGCCAGAAGATTCTGGAGCTGGAGAGCCTCCGGCATACCCGCAAGGAAGCATCAAAAGAACGGAGGACGGACAAAACGTCGGCCGAAGAGGCACGCGACCTGCGCGCCATGATACGCGACTTTGAAGAAGAGGTGAAGAGCATAGATGCCCAGCTTGAGGAACTGCTTTTGCAGGTGCCCAATGTCCCCCACCCTTCCGTGCCCGTCGGCAAGAGCGAAGATGATAACGTGGTGGTGCGCACCTGGGGCGAGCCAAAGCGCTTTGACTTCACCCCCGTCCCCCACTGGAAGCTCGGCGAAGCGCTGGACATCATCGACTTTGAGCGCGGCGTCAAGCTTTCCGGCACGCGGTTCTACGTCCTCAAAGGACTGGGCGCCCGGCTTCAGCGCGCCCTCATCTGGTTCATGGTCGACCTCCACACCGGCAAACACGGCTACCAGGAGGTCTATCCGCCGTTCATGGTGCGGCGCGAGTGCCTCGTTGGTTCAAGCCAGTTGCCCAAGTTCGCCGACAACCTCTACCACGACTCGGAGGATGATTTCTGGTTCGTGCCCACGGCGGAGGTGCCCCTCACCAATCTTCACCGCGATGAAATCATTCCGTCGGGCGTGCTGCCCTTCCACTACGTCGCCTACACCGCCTGCTTCCGACGGGAGAAGATGTCCGCCGGCAAAGATACCCGCGGCATCAAGCGCGGCCACCAGTTCGACAAGGTCGAGCTTTACAAATTCACCGAGCCGGATACCTCCTATGACGAGCTGGAAAAGATGACCAGCGATGCCGAAGCGGTCTGCCGGCAGCTGGAGTTGCCCTACCGCGTCGCCATGCTCAACACCTCCGAGCTTGGCTTCGCCTCGGCCAAGTCCTATGACATCGAGGTCTGGGCGCCCGGCTGTGAAGAGTGGCTTGAGGTCAGCTCCTGCTCCAACTGCACCGATTTCCAGGCCAGAAGGGCCAATATCCGCTACCGCCCCACCCCGGACTCAAAGCCCCAGTTCGTGCACACCCTCAACGGCTCCGGCCTCGCCCTGCCGAGGATAATGATTGCCGTCATGGAGAATTACCAGCAGAAAGACGGCACCATCTCAGTCCCCGAAGTTTTAAGGCCAATGGTGGGGGAGAAGGTGATAAAATAGATTATGGAGGGGTGGCCGAATGGACTATGGCGGCGGTCTGGAAAAACATTGTCCTCGCCAGAGGGAGGTGAACGGTAATGCGCAGGTTTATTACCAAAAGGTCTCAGAAAGCGGGGCTTCCCCCGGGCACCCTCGTCCATATCGGAGAGCAGAAGACGGAGAAGGTGCGGATTAGCGTCATTGATTATGACGAAAAGCAGCTTAAAGAGATGGAAGCGGAAACTATTGAGACATGTTTCCCTTTCAAGGACAGTCCGACGGTCACCTGGATAAACATAGACGGTGTTCATCAGGTGGATATCATAGAAAAGCTGGGCAGTTGCTATAATCTGCATCCACTCCTGCTGGAAGATATTTTAAATACAGAGCAGCGCCCTAAGATGGAGGACTTCGGAGATTACCTTTTCTTTGTCCTTAAAATGCTCGACCTCGGTGAAAACGGTGTTATAGAAGCAGAACAGGTGAGCCTGGTGCTCGGCCCGAACTGCGTGATTTCCTTTCAGGAACATGAAGGGGATGTTTTTAACGCCATCAGGGAAAGAATCAGAAAGAACAAGGGCCGCATCAGAAAATCAGGCGCTGATTATCTTGCCTATGCCTTGCTGGATTCCATTGTTGATAACTACTTCTTAATCCTGGAAGAAATAGGAGAGAGAATAGAG
>Ga0315545_1002151_pt1 | contig 18147 bp, 17 predicted proteins | sample SalMarSW160210MG_FD_203096 | JGI IMG/M metagenome (GOLD analysis project Ga0315545, IMG submission 203096) | Salt marsh sediment microbial communities from the Plum Island Ecosystem LTER, Massachusetts, United States - Salt Marsh Sediment SW1602-10 ...
GTCAGTGGATACGTGTGGATAGGGTAGTATATAGTGATGGCTCTCATCCTGTGGGCGAAGATCCTTGGCCGATAGAGGCTGATGGTGGCGGTTTATCGTTATCACGGATGGTGCCCTTTGATTATGGCAATGACGTTGTTAATTGGCAGGCCGCTGAACCATCACCTGGCCAAACAAATCCATAACGAACTCACCTGGAATAAAAGCCCGGCGAGCTGTCGGTACAGCGGCTGCTATCGGTCGAACTACCCATCATTATCGGCCTTAATAGATAGCTGGGACATTGGGTAAGTGTCGGATGAGAAACTTATTGACTTTAACCTTGGGCGTATGTTAAAATAGGTCAGGGTGTTGGACTGCGACCTTCGATTATATATAACAAAGGCAGTTGATAAAATAGAAGCTGTCTTCTGCGTATCCTCTGGTAATGTCGGCTTGAGAGGAGAGAGAATCAGAAGCGCATAACTGCCTTACTCAAAATAAGTTAGAGATGTCGGCATGTTCGACTACCGACGGGGTTGGCAGCAGGGGTTACTATGCTCAAAGACAAATTACAAAGACCATCTTTTAAGAAGAAAGCCAAGCCCGAACAACGTAAGGGTGGCGAGAGACCTACAACAAGACCAAGCCCATACGTAGAGCGCACCTTAGCGTGCCGGCATGAGATAAAGTACTTGGTCAGTGAAGCAAATGCCGAGGCGATTATTCAATATATAAGACACTTTTTACAACCGGACCGCTATAGTAAATTGCAGCCAAGAGGTTTTTATCCGATTGTAAGCCTCTATCTGGACTCGGACAATTTACACCTCTGTCGAGAAAGTCTCACCGGACAGAAGAATCGCTTTAAGCTACGAATTCGTAGTTACACTGACGAATTGGATTATCCACGTTTCTTTGAGATCAAACGCCGTATTAACAACGTCATTGTTAAAAGCAGGGCGCGCATAATGGATCAGCATGTGCAAACACTTTTAGAAGGATTACGCCTACCGCCTCAGAGTTACACCACGGATGAGCAAGTACTGAATCAATTTAATTTGTATGTCAGTAGTATTAAAGCAAAGCCTGTGATATTAGTTCGCTACATGCGGAAAGCATACGAGAACAATTCGGAAAACAGAGTCAGGGTGACATTTGACCGAGAATTGTACTACAAGGTCACTAACAATCCTGAAGTGAGGCTTGACGGTCAAGGGTGGCAGTCCCATCCCTTTACCAGAGGTTCAGTGATTTTGGAAATTAAGTTCACCGATCGCTACCCCGCTTGGCTGAGCTACATTGTCGAACGCTTTAATTTGCGACAAAGGTCAATATCCAAATACGCAACCTCCATAGAGCAGTCTTGCTTATTGGGTTTTTGCGCACCACGGTTGAGGGGGTAAGATATGGATAGAATTTGGCAAGTATTGGAAGAGGCCCCTTTGACCGGGGGAACCTTTACCCCTCAGGGTGTTCTTTTATCATTACTGCTCGCTTTTGTGCTCGGTCAGGTTTTAGCGTGGGTTTACTATGCTACACATAGTGGCTTGTCATATTCAAGGTCCTTTGTGCAATCGTTGATCATGATAACCGTGGTTGTCGCTATGGTTATGGCCGTCATTGGCAACAATATTATTACTGCCGTTGGATTGATGGGTGCACTGGCAATCATACGTTTTCGAAACATAATTAAAGACACCCGCGACATAGCCTTTATTTTCTGCTCGTTGGTTGTAGGCATGGCAACAGGCTCACACAGGTATGCGACGGCTATTATTGGAACCATTGTCCTGAGTTTGATTGCACTATATTTGTATCTTACCGGCTTCGGAACACATCAGCCTCACAACGGTTTTTTACGTTTCGGACTAAGAGGCCATATTGGTCCAGATCATCCGATTGTCCGTATTCTGAAGCGATTCTGCGGTAATTTTACGCTTATCTCGGTGCAGGATACTGGGTTTGGCGGTCCGGCTGAATACGCATACCAGGTACTGATACGGAACGCTGCTAAGAACGAGCAGATGATATCTGAGCTGGAGAGGGTCGAGGGAATTGAGAGCATTAACCTGACAATGCAGGAGCAGCTCCTGGAGGTCTGATCAGAAAATGAGGAAAAAGAACTCCAGAGGCCATCGATACCGTCCTTCATATCATCATCACGTTGTGCCTGCAGTTGTATGGCTGGCAGCAGTTGCGGTGATAGTTGGGTTGTTATACCAACGATCCAAACGCTTTGAGGTTGTCGGCATTGCGCATGGTCAAGTTCGTCACGTTGCCGCCACATGCACTGCAAGAATAAAGAGCATACCGGTTCAACTGTTCGAAGCCGTCAAAGAAGGACAGACCGTCGCCATTGTGGACACCGTGCTTGACAATGAGCAACAGATTGAAGCTGAGATCAAGACCCAGTTTGCTGCGGCTTCAGCAGAGATTAAGCACCTCGCGGCGCAGTTGGTCCCGACGCAGGATACTTTGGTGGCTGAAGAGCTCGACCGTGAGGTTAATCTTGACGCAGAGATGCGCAGATTCCTCATCGATGTAGAAAACACCAGACTTCGCATACTCGAACTCAGTGCCCTGATTGCATCCGACCAGATCACCCTTGAGGACCTCGCTGTAGAAGTCAAAGTCCTTCAGAATCTTGTCCAGCAGGATGCAGCCGCACCCTACGAGCTGGAGCGCATACAGGTACAATACAACAGCCTTGCCAAGAAGATACAGGAAAACCAACTGCTTCTAGACCAGGCAAAAGCCGACCTAACTCAAACGCAAGTGCGACGCGACGAATTCGCCAAGCGTCAGTTGCAGCATCCGTCGATAGACAACGCGCTGGAAGTCATACGAAATGAAATCAAGGTGCAGGAAGGGCTTGTACAGGGCCTTTTAAGCCAATTGGAGGCACTGAAGGCCAGGAGGACGTTAGAGTTGAAGTCACCTATCGACGGCATAGTGATACCTATGCCAGTCCGAGCAAACGAGGCTCTCACTCAAAGACCCGGTGAGAAGATGATGGCAAGGCCTGGTGAGGTAGTCAACACAGGTGACCCGATACTGGCCGTGGCTGCGACCGAAGCCGTGGAAATAATCGCTTACATCTCCGAAATGCAATCGGGCCTTGTGCGAGAAAACAGCACCGTCGAACTCATAAAAAGTTGTGAGCCGCTGCAAATAGCGCAATCCCAAGTCACCAGCATCGGTCCGACCATGGAACTTATGCCCCAGCGCCTATGGCGGAATCCCAACATACCGCAGTGGGGAAGGCCGGTGTTGATAAAGGTTCCAATAGGCCTGAAACTGATCCCGGGCGAGCTGGTAGGTATAAGAGGGTTGCAGAATAGAGTGTAGATTGTCTTGGTAAATTTCACTCTTAGAAGTCATAGACATGATTTTTGTGAGGTTGACAAAAAAGCCGCTTAATTTTGTTGTGTTTCTGCTGGTTTTGGTTTGTGTGTTCGCCGGCTGCGCCAAGCACAACTATAAAGCAGAAGCCGACGAAACCGTTTACAAAATAATCGACCAGAAGTGGAAAGATGATTTCGGGCCTAAGGCCAACTACAAGGTTAGCGATGTAGCACCGGGGCCAAACGATATAAAGGTTGAAAGGATTATACCTGCGTCGGGTGTGCTGACGCTGCCTAACGCAGTGGCAATAGCGACGGTTTATAATCGTGACTATCATTTGCAGAAGGAACTTCTTTATACAAAGGCTCTGGATCTGAGGTTGACGAGACACGAGTTTGAAACAAAATTTTTTGGCGGGTTCAGCGGGGGTTACAATGCAGATCGCAACGATGAGATTCTGGGGGCGGAGGCTAATATTGGCTTCAATCGCCTATTAGCGACCGGAACAAACATAACCACAAAAGTCGGTGCCGCCTGGATCGATGTTCTGAGAGGCAATATGGAGGGCGGCTTGGCATCTATTTTGACTGCGATTGTTACACAACCTTTGCTTCGTGGCAGGGACCGGACGGTGGTGATGGAAATGCTAACACAAGCTGAGCGTAACACGCTGTACCAGGTGCGACTGTTCAATCGTTTCCGACAGCAATTTGTAGTATTGGTTATAACTCAATACTATACGGCCTTGCAGCTTGCTGATGCAGCCAAAATTGCAAAGGACAATTATGAGACCCTTTCGTGGCTATGTGAGCGGACTGAAAAACTGGCCAACGCGGGACGCCTGCCAAAGTATGAAGTTGACGGAGTGAGGCAGGAAAAACTTCAGGCGTGGGACGACTACATCGAGATAGAAAAGGAATACAAGCTCGCGTTGGATACATTGAAGATAACGTTGGGTGTGCCAACAACCGCTGAGTTCAAACTTGATGAGCGTGAACTTGAGGCTTTGAGAGCTGCACGGATGAAATATCCCGATTTTTTAGAGGCCGAGGGTGTGGAGACGGGGTTGTTCAGACGGTTGGATCTGGCGAACACCGCGGATGCGATTATAGATGCTCAACGAAAGGTTTATGTGGCGACAGACGCTTTGCAAGCTGACGCGAGTATTGTAGGGACAACCGACGTCGTCTCGTCGGGACACGGTAGCCGGCAGACACTAAAAGCGGAGGAAAACTACAAGATTGACCTTGGACTTGATTTGCCGCTGGACCGGGTCGCAGAACAGAACGTGTATCGTAAGGCATTGCTAACTTTGAACCAGCGGCAGCGCGAGTACGAACTACTGGCAGACACGATAGCATTGGAGGTAAGGACGGCATATCGCGACCTTGTAGAGGCAGCGGAGCGACACCGTTTGCAGTTCGAGGCGCTTAAGCTGGCTCAGAAGCGCTTCAAGGATGCAATGTTGCTAATGCAATACGCGAGAGTAAGCAGCCGACGTGTGCTGGACGCGCAGCGCGACCTTTTTGATGCACAAACCAAGGCTTCCGAGGCTCTTGTAGCCTATGCGGTTGCGATGTTGAACTTCTATCGTGACACGGGAGTATTACAGGTCCGGCCCGATGGAATGTGGGAACTCTAACTGACAATCAATATTACCTGCCTTCCGATTGTTCTCCTGTCCAGCCGTTGCTATGCAACTTATAGTCTAAACTTCTTGAAGTCTGCGATAATCAATTGGCGATGAATTTTAGTGGATTTTCTTGCGTATTTGTTTTATCGTGTAATAGATACGCACAGATGGATGTGGAACCGTTGGTATCGCAAACGAGCTAACAGGAGCAGTGAAGTTCAATGTGTTCTAAACAAGGGTCTTACAACTTCGGTGAGATTGAAAAGAAATGGCAGCAGTTCTGGCAGGAACAAAAGATATTCAAAGCGCACGATTGCGACAATTCTAAAACCAAATACTATGTCCTGGATATGTTTCCATATCCCAGCGCCCAGGGTCTTCATGTTGGCCATCCGGAAGGCTACACCGCAAGTGACATAGTAGCACGCTACAAGCGAATGAAAGGCTTTAATGTTCTTCATCCTATGGGCTGGGATGCCTTTGGGCTGCCGGCTGAACAATATGCCGTTGAAACGGGCAAACATCCTGCGAAAACTACCGGAAAAAATGTCGATAACATGCAACGGCAGATAAAAAGCCTCGGTTTTTGCTACGATTGGGACAGAGAAGTTAACACAACTGACCCACGCTACTACAAGTGGACGCAGTGGATATTCCTCAAGTTTTTTAATAGTTACTTTGACGAGGCCGAACAAAAGGCAAAGCCAATTGAACAGCTTCCCATCCCCAAAGAATTAAACGAGCAAGAACGGCAGCGATTTATCGATGACAATCGTCTTGCCTACGAGGCGGAAGTACCAGTGAACTGGTGTCCTGCGCTTGGAACAGTCCTGGCGAATGAAGAAGTTATAAGTGGCGTTAGCGAACGTGGGGGACATCCTGTCATAAGAAAACCTATGCGGCAGTGGATGCTTCGAATAACAAAGTACGCTGAGAAACTGCTAAAAGACTTAGACGACGTCGATTGGCCGGAATCGATAAAAAAGCTTCAAACAGATTGGATTGGTAAAAGTGTCGGAGCTGAAGTCAAATTCAAAGTGGATGGCTTTAATGAAGAAATCTGGGTCTTCACAACTCGGCCGGATACTTTGTTCGGTGCGACCTATATGGTAATGGCACCAGAGCATCCCCTTGTTGATGTGATAACAGCAGAGCAACAGAAACAAGCTATTACAGAATATCGTGAGATTGCATCGCAGAAAAGCGATCTGGATCGCACCGACTTGGCCAAAGAAAAAACCGGTGTTTTTACCGGAGCCAACGCAATAAACCCTGTCAACAACGAAAAAATTCCAATCTGGATAAGTGACTACGTCCTGATTAGCTACGGTACTGGTGCGATTATGGCTGTGCCGGCCCACGACGAACGTGATTTTGAGTTTGCAACGAAATTCAGCTTGCCAATCATTCCTATTGTTGAGCCGCCAGACGCTGAACAGGCCGAGCTGGTCAAACAGGGAAAATTATGCTTCGTCGGCGATGGCACTGCGATCAACAGTGGTCAGTTTAACAATCTGCCAACGGCTGAGTTTAAAGAGAATATCACAGAATGGCTCGCGCAAAAGGGTCTCGGTAAAAAAGCCGTAAACTACAAGCTGCGCGACTGGCTATTCAGCAGGCAGCGCTACTGGGGTGAGCCGTTTCCGATTGTACATACTGAGGATGGCCGTGTGATTGGGCTTGCGGAGGAAGATTTACCCTTGGAGTTGCCAGAAGTCGAGAATTATCAACCTTCAGGAACAGGTGAGTCACCTTTAGCTAATGTCACCGATTGGGTAAATGTAACACTACCCGACGGCACAAATGCCAGACGTGAAACTAATACGATGCCGCAATGGGCAGGCAGTTGTTGGTATTATCTAAGATACATTGACCCCAACAATGACCAGCAAGGCTGGGATTGCGAAAAAGAAAAATACTGGATGCCTGTTGATCTGTATATCGGCGGTGCAGAGCATGCGGTACTCCATCTTTTATATGCAAGATTTTGGCACAAGTTTCTGCACGATCTTGGTTATGTCAGCACCAAAGAACCATTTAAGAAGCTCGTTAATCAAGGGATGATTCTCGGAGAAGACGGCCAGAAAATGAGCAAGTCACGCGGAAATGTTATTAATCCTGACAAGGTTGTTTCTAACTATGGTGCTGATTCGATGCGGTTGTATGAGATGTTTATGGGTCCGCTCGAAGCTATCAAGCCCTGGAACATGCAAGGTGTTGAGGGTGTTTACCGCTTTCTGCAGAGAACCTGGCGAATGATGATTGATAACGAAACGGGTAAGGTCTCACAAGGTGTGATGGGTGGGGAAAAGGATGCGGATGAGGAGACGCTACGATTGTTGCATCAGACGATAAAGAAGGTCACTTATGACATCGAAAATTTCAGTTTTAACACAGCAATAAGTGCAATGATGATTTTTGTAAATCACTTAAGCAAAAAAGAAATCAGGCCTAAAGAAATCGTCGAAAAGTTCCTTCTAATTCTGGCTCCCTTCGCACCTCACATTGCTGAAGAGCTCTGGCAGCTGTTAGGTCACACCGAAAGCTTAGCTTATGAGACTTGGCCTGAGTACAATCCCGATCTTGTCAAAGAAAAGGAAATCGAACTGGCCGTGCAGGTCAACGGTAAGATAAAAGATAGAATAGTTATTGCTGCTGATGCAGGCGAGGAACAAATAGAACAGGAAGCACTTGCCAGTGAAAGAGTCGTAGCTGCCATGGCTGGCAAAACACCCAGAAAGGTTATTGTTGTCAAGTCTCGGCTGGTGAATATAGTGACTTAACGGAGAAATGAGCGGGTTGATCGCTTATTGTGGTTTAAATTGTCTCACTTGCGCTATATATTTGGCGACAAGGGAGAGAAATAAAACCAAACGGCATCAGATGAGGGTCGAGATTGCAGAGCAGATTAAGAAGCATTATGGGCAGGAACTCAGCTCTGCAGATGTAGCCGACTGCGATGGATGCAAAACCGAAAATGATAGGTTGTTCTGTAGTGACTGTCAAATGAGAACGTGCGCCAAGCAAAAGGATTTTGAGAGTTGCGCGTATTGCGATGATTACGCATGTGAAAAACTCGAAAAATTCTTTATTACGGATACCGAAGCCAAAAAACGATTAGAGAGAATACGAAGTCGGCCCCGGTAAAGTTGCAGTAATTCAAAGAATCTATGTCTACCGAAATTGAAGCCAAGCTGAGAATCGAATCACTGCAAGAACTTGAACACAAATTGAACATGATCGGTGCCGAGTTTCTGGGCGAACAATTGCATACTGACCGCTACTTTGACGATGTTAGCTCGTCTCTGAAGAATGGCGATAAGGCACTTCGGTTGAGGCGCGAAGTGACAGGTGAACGTGAGAAGACGCTCTTAGCCTACAAAGGTCCTAAAGAGAAAGACAACTTCAAGAAAAGACAGGAGTTGGAAGTCCAGGTTGGCAACGGCAAGTTAGCAGAACAACTACTCTTGGCTTTGGGATATCACAAAGCGTTGACTTTTGAAAAGAAACGTCGAATCTGGCAGGTTGGGGATTGTATTGTTTCTTTGGATCAGCTGCCACTCATGGGTGGTTTTGTAGAAATAGAAGGACCCGACGATAAAAAGATCGCTGACGTCCAAAAGAAACTGAGACTGGCGAATTTACCACATATACCAGAAAGCTACGCTCTCCTGATTGAGCAAAAGCTTCGTCAGCTTGACAGAAAAGAAAGAGAAGTCCTCCTGTAGGAAGCTTAGACCGGTTGTTATGAAACCAGATGATGGTTATATTGCTTATATCGTAAATCCCAAATCCGGTGCAAGCAGCAGCAAGATTACCGGACACCGATTTGAACAATACCTGGTTAAAAAAGGATTTGAGGTCAGAGTTAATCTAACAACCTCTTTGGAACACGCCTGCGAGATGGCTACTGATGCGGCTGTTGATTATAACTGTGCGATGGTAGTCGTTGTAGGCGGCGACGGTACTGTCAGAGAGGTTGCACACGGTCTGGAAGGCAGCGACAAACCACTGCTTATAGTTCCACACGGCACAGAGAATTTGCTGGCCAATGAATTGGGCTTTGATGAGAAATTGGAAACAATAGTGAGGACGTTTGAGGCCGGATATATTCGGCCCTTAGATCTGGGCAGCGCAAACGGCAAATGCTTTACCTCCATAGCCGGCTTTGGATTTGACGGCCAGGTTGTCGAACGTGTCAGCGAGCAGCGAAGAGGACACATTGACTATTTTGACTACATTGAGCCACTCTGGCGGACTTTCTGGAGCTATAACTTTGACACGATCAGGACGGAGGTGGATGGAGAGGAAATTTTTAATGGTCCTGGTTTGGTCTTTATTGGAAACATTTCAAGATATGCCGTGGGCCTACAGATACTTCACTACGCAGACTATGGCGACGGATTGCTGGACATCTGCATTTACAAATGTACAGGACAAGTGCACCTTGTGAAGCATTCCGTGATGACTATCCTGAAACAGCATGCAGATGCACGGGACGTTATCTATCGTCAGGGCAAAAACTTCATCGTGACTTCTGAAGTAAACTCCATTAAGACAGAGATCGACGGTGATCCTGGGCCGACTCTGCCGGTCGAAATCAAGGTTATACCCCAAGCAGTCAACTGTGTGGTGCCTGAAGGAGCCAAGCCCGCTGGCATAAGAACAAGAATTATCAGAGCAATCGGATAGATCAGATTGAGAAATGTAAAAAAAGACTATCTCGGATAACGGCAAATGAGCAAGAACAAGTTCACCGTTGGTAATGTAGAGATTGGCCTGGATGTTCCTTTTTTATTCCTTATAGCCGGGCCGTGCGTCATCGAAAGCAGGGATTGTTGTTTGGAACTGGCCGACAGGCTTGCTAAAATTGCCTACAATACTAAAGTTGGTACAATTTTTAAGGCCAGTTTTGACAAGGCCAACCGCAGTAGCATATCCAGCTTCAGAGGTCCCGGATTGGAAAAAGGTCTGGAGATTCTTTCGGCAGTCCGTAAGGCAACGAACTTACCGATCATGACGGACGTACATGAACCCTCTCAGGCTGCTAAAGCTGGCGAGGTCGTTGATTGCCTTCAAGTGCCTGCTTTTTTATGCAGACAAACAGATTTGATTTGTGCCTGTGCTAATACTGGTAAGCCAGTAAATGTGAAAAAGGGCCAATTCCTATCGCCAGGAGAGATGAAAAATGTGGTTTACAAAATTCATGCTTGTCATAACGACAAAGTCATACTTACAGAGCGGGGCACATTTTTCGGGTATAATCGGCTGGTCAATGACATGACAGCCATCGAGGCCATGAAGGGTTTTGGTTGTCCGGTGGTCTTTGACGCAACCCATAGCACACAGCAGCCTGGGGGGCTTGGTAGCACCAGTGCAGGACAACGTGAAATGGCCCCCATACTGGCTAAAGCAGCCGTTGCTGCAGGTGCAAACGGCCTTTACATCGAAGTTCATAACGAGCCGGAAAAAGCAAAATCTGACGCTGCGAGCATGATTCCTATAGACTGGCTTGAATATCTGCTAAAAACATGCAAGAGAATATTCGAAATCGTACGTGGGTAGAAAATTGGCTGATCAGTGTAGATATTCGTATGGCCCGGTACCATCCCGAAGACTGGGCCTTAGTTTAGGACTCGACATTATACCAGCTAAAGTCTGCACCCTGGACTGTGTATACTGTCAACTTGGTAAGACAACTAACAAAATCACACAACGCAAAAACTTCGTTGACGTTGAACAGGTGCTCACCGAACTAAGAGAAAAATTGGCCGAAGGTGTGCAGGCCGATTATATCACTATTAGTGGTTCGGGTGAACCTACACTGCATGCCCAGCTCGGCAAGCTGATTGACGGTGTCAAAGAAATCACCAGTATCCCAGTAGCCATACTGACTAATGGCACTTTACTGTACTGGAAAGGTGTAAGGTCCGACTGTGCTAGAGCCGATGTGGTGCTGCCTTCGCTGGATGCTGGCGATGAAGAGACTTTCCAGAAAGTGAATCGTCCACATAGGGATATCAGTATCGAGCAGCTCATTTCCGGATTATGTGCGTTCAGGAATGAGTTCGCCGGTCAAATGTGGCTTGAGGTTTTTCTCGTTAAAGGCCTGAATACTGAGGCCGAGCAAATCAAGAAAATAAAAAAGGCGGTGGAACAAATTCGCCCAGATAAGGTTCAGCTCAACACAGCCGTTCGTCCAACGGCCGATCCTAACATCGAGAGACTAAGCCCAGAAGAGCTTCAGGCTATAGCCGCGAAGCTGGGACCAAGTTGTGAGGTAGTGACAGATTTTGTGGTTCGCCACCACATTCGACCCGATCAAGTCAGCACAATGGAAGCCCTACTATCAATGCTGAAACGCAGGCCCTGTTCGTTGAGCGATATCTGCTCAGGTCTGGATATCGGAACAGATGGGGCCTTAGGATATCTCATCGGCCTTCAAAAAAAGGGTCTTATAACCTCAGAAGAACAGGGGGGAATACTTTTCTACCGGGCCATACACTGACATATACCAAACGAACCAGCTCAAGTGACAATTTTTTAAATTTGTCCTAATCTGCCCACATTCACGTTCAATTTGTAAAGCCACCACTCTTATTGGCCGATAAAAGCCTTGTGGCGTTTCCCAAAGCGTCGATTGCATTAAATCGTGCTGAAGAAAAATATCATGTTGGGCTTAAGGAAGCTTCTTTTGGACCGATAAAGGATACTAAAGGTTTTACCAATATCCATAATCTACAAAGGAAATTGGATCAATACACTGCAGAAATGAAATCAATACGACATCAACTAATTTTAAATAAGGGGACGGAAAAATTTATATTCCGTTATGAGGATGGCCGTGAAGATGAACTTTTAGACGCTCTTGTAGAGCAGGCGAAAAATAAACGAACAAATTTCGATTGGTTCGACGCGGCTGTAGTGAGTTTCAAGCTTACGCAGACACTCGTTTGCCAGGCGGAGGGACTGTTGCACAAAAATACACAGACAAAAGTTCATGTAGATTAAAAGATGCAGACAGGCAAAATTAAAGTCGCCTGTTGAGTCCTTACACGATTCAGGATGATAGTTGTTAACGATAGGAAATAACTTCGGTATATCAAAAAATTAGGCAGGCATACTTATGGAAGCAGACAGTGCAATTATCCAACAGTTCCTAGACTACCTAAAATTTGAGAAAAGATTCTCCGAGCATACGGCTAAGTGTTATGGCGCTGATTTGAGCCAGTTTGGTGCGTTTCTTGACAGTACTCTGGGCGATAAAGTTTCTGCTCACGGACCAGAGTCACTGGCTCAACAACAGGTTGGGCCGGGCACTGCAGTGGCGACAAAAGCCGATCTTAAACTGGATGAACTGCTCCTATCGGTGGATGTCAATACAGCGCGAGCTTATCTGGCACATCTGAATGAAAAGCAGTACTCCAAAGCAACGATCGCAAGGAAGTTGGCTACACTTCGAAGCTTTTACAAATTCCTTATTAAGACAAACCGGCTTGACTCCAATCCACTCGCAGTTATTAGAACGCCAAAGCAAGAGAAGAAGCTTCCGCGCTTTCTCGAATACGAGGAAGTAAAGAAATTGCTCGAAACACCACCAACAGACAACTGGCTCGGTGTTAGGGATAGGGCCATTCTGGAGACACTATACAGTACCGGAATAAGAGTCAGCGAACTCGTTGCGTTAAATATGGATGACATTGATTTTCTCGGTGAAGTAATACATGTTAGAGGCAAAGGCAAAAAAGAGAGAATCGCACCGATTAGTTCCTCAGCCCTGCAGGTAATTCAATATTATATAGAGTTCAAGAACAAACGAGCGCAAAGTAACAGAAATTTCGACTCCAAAGTGCTATTCGTTAACAAGCACGGCAGGCGGCTAAGTACCCGCAGTGTTCGCCGCAAGATGGACAAATACTTAAAAATGGCGGGCTTGGATCCGTCAATCAGTCCACACACGTTGCGCCATAGCTTCGCAACGCATATGTTAAACAACGGTGCGGACCTAAGAAGTGTGCAGGAATTGCTCGGCCATCAGTCGTTATCAACAACTCAGATCTACACGCATCTTACTACAAGGAAGTTAAAAGAGGTCTACGAGCACGCACATCCCAGAGAAAACGTCGACAACTTAGAGGAACAAGCCCCTGACAGCGATGATGACCACGATGACGTATAGGCGCAAACAGTCCAGCGCTGAGCCCTGAACAAAATGGCCGCTATTTAAGCGGCCTTTTTTATATAAGATTTTGACGTATTGTGAGTCACGCAGGTTCTATTTAGTTGCCTGCAGTTTCAAATTAAAAAGCATATCTAACTTTTACGATTTTTGGCATTTTAGTTCCCGGTAGATACCATTTATTTTAATACTAAAGCGCTGCTTAATAATTTAAATCTGTTTCATTGTCTCGAAATAAGAAGCACGAAATCCTAAATATGAAACAATACGCCGAAGGACTATGCTGGGGCGTCTCAAAACTATAATGTTCAAATTTATCAAAACTTGTTGTTTTGGTAATTTGAATTTTGGTAATTAGGATTTGTTTCGGATTTCGATATTAGGATTTCGGATTTAGCTCAATTAGCGTAATTGTTCCTGGAATATCTTATGAGTATCCGGCAACAAGACCTTGCTCTGTGGTATTAAACATTCTTCTCAATCATCTCACGCGTGATGATGACTTTGCCCTCGATGCAAACCTCACACTTTCTAATGATGCGTTCAGGGATCGGCCGACCGGTGTCAATCGGCGTGCCATGTATCACGACATTGGGCCCAAGCACATCTTCCAAATCAATCTCGTTGACATGCTGGCCCGAACCCGTACATCGCACCTTAATAATTTTTGCCATTAGTATCCTCCATAAGTAACATTCCGTTTTCTTGCTTTTGATCTTATTATCCGGTCAAACTCCATTGATGGTGTCATTCCTGCAAAAGCAGGAATCCACATCCATCGAATGTCTGGATTCCGCATCAAAGCCCCCCCTCAGCACATCCGAATGGGTGCGGAATGACAATTTATCAAAATCTGTCTGACGGAATACTTGGTTTCCCTCTTTTGTGCTACGTATTTAATTGCACGATTTTTATTTTTTCTTCGTTTAGACCGTAGAGTTCGTAAACGAGATTGTCCATTCATTTGCTGTTGATGGCAATCCAGAACCTGATATATGTCGCCTTTTATCTTTACAAATGGCTTTCTGGCTTCGAGGAAAAACTTGCGAACGGTAGGCATCGATTTTGTGGTCGAAGGTTTCTACAAGTGGCTTAGCCACAAGTTCTATAACTCTGGATGGAACTTTTGCCATCGGGCCTGTTCTCCCTTTATTTCAAAGAACACAACAAAGACATCAACTCTGAGAATACTACCAAACTAATCAACTGACGTCAATAAAAGCCGAAGGCAAGGGCGAAAAGTAAAAGCTGATGTGTACTTGTTGTTAGGCTTAATAGGCTGGTTTAACCTGTATACATCATAGTCCTGCCATATCAAGGACAGTGGCTACGTGCCTTTCCCAGCCCAACGACATGATGTGGATGCCTTGGCACAACTTCTTAAGCTCTTTGATTAAACGTGCGGAAATTTCCAGGCTCTTTTCGACTCGCTTTTCTTTACCCACGCCGGCTAACTCATTGATAATCTCATTCGGAACGTGAATGCCCGCGACATTCTCGTTCATGAACTTGGCCATGCTAGGCGACTTCAAGAACACAATTCCCGCCATGACCGGCACGTTCAAGTGCTTCACTTTATGCATAAAGCTGGCGAACTTGTCCACTTCGTAAACCGCCTGGGTCTGAAAGAACTCTGCACCGACTTCGACCTTTGTCTCCATCTTCATTATTTGCGGCTCTAAAGGATCCGTACCCGGATTGACCACAGCCCCCAGACAAAACTTCGGCGACTGACCTTCCAAGCCATTTCCCGCCATGTCCTTGCCGGCCATTAACTGCTTAACCGCAGACAAGAGCTGTACCGAATCAAGATCAAAAACGGCCATTGCCTGCGGATGGTCACCCAACGTAGGATGGTCGCCCGTAAGGCACAAGAGATTCTCAATTCCCAGTACCGCGGCGCTTAAGACATCAGACTGCAAGGCCAGCCGATTGCGGTCACGACAAGTCAACTGCATAATAGGCTCCATGCCTCTATCTTTTAAAAGACGGCACGTTGCCAACGAGCCAACTCTCATCACAGAGCTTTGCAAATCAGTGACATTGAAAGCATCAATGCGGTTCTTCAAAAGCTCGATCTCATCAAGAATATGCCCTATTTCTATCCCTTTCGGCGGCCCTACTTCACAGGTGACTACGAACTTACCTTTTCTAAAAAGCTCGGTCAGTTGCATTCCTCAAAAGCCTCCTATCTGAATTCAATCCTGCTCGATGTCGTAAAAAGACGTCTTGCGTAATTGGCTCGACGGCAGCATTTTGCTGTGGTCGCGGGCCATGTGTACACTTTTAAGATTGTCCAATCGGCCAAGTTTCTGGAGCCTTTCATAAATCAACTGCCAGCCACAATCTTTCTCAGCATCGACTTCGCACTTTCCATCCTTTGCCCCGCCACAAGGTCCGTTGAGCAGACTCTTGGCACAGAACGTAACCGGACAGATACCTCCGGTATAATCCAGCGCACAATCACCACAAGCCTGGCAGCGTTCATCCGATGGCCACAGCCCCAGCAATCCGCCCAACGAAACCGTATTGGCACCAGGATGCACAACCGTGTCCACAACTTTGGAAACTGCCTGGACGCCGATACCGCAAGTGAGCGCCAAAACAGAATCTGATTGCCGCAGTTGTGGCATTTCTCTGCATAGCCGGGCTGCCACTAACATTTTATTGCATAGAAAATCCACCAGGCACTGGCCTGTTATGTTTTTGCCTGCCTTTTTTAACTCAGTTTCTATCGTGGAAAGAGCCTTTTGGCCTCCAGTTTCGCAAACTTCAGCGCAACCGTTACAGGCAAGCAGAAAAATATTCTTTTCCTTGCCAAGCGACTGAAGGATTTCATCTATGGGCTTATTCTCTGTGTACAACATCTCCAATTTCCTTTAACACTTCTTTGACTACTTGAGGCACACTCTGTCTCACTTGTGTTGTCAGCTCCAAGCCGGGACTAATCTCTGACGGTTCAACACCTATCACCACAACTTGCTCAGGTGCACACTGCATCTTTTCAGCGGCCTTTAGGGCATCAAGCAAACCGACTTGATGCAAACTTATCTGAGAGGTCTCCGCCCTGTTGAAGACCCGCATAAACCTGTCTTTTTCCTTCGGCTTGAACCGACTCTTATAAATAGTGCCAGGCTCCTTACCAGCTTTAATTGCATCGATAACTACGAGCTTATATGGCCCATTTTGCGAGAGCAAAATATCCAGTCCTGCAGTTCCGCCATCGATTACTTCTACATTGCCTGGCAAATCCTGCTTCTGTAACTGCCCTACCACGTGCACACCAATACCTTCATCCTTCAGCAGGATATTACCAACGCCGACAATCAATACGCGTCGAGCGTTCTGCCGACTTCTCTTTTGGCTTTCAAGCAAAATGTCACTGGTCCGTATCTGCATATTAAACAACTCTGAAAACTCCCAGCTCATTTCTTCCGGCGTCGAGCAAATGAACCGAACAAGCAAGACACGGATCAAATGCACGCACAATTCGTACAATTTCAAAGGGATTGTCTTTGTCCTCAACTTTTGTACCTATTATTGCCTGTTCCACTGGCCCAGGCTGATCCTTGTCGTCTTTCGGCGAGGCATTCCAGGCGGTTGGTGTTATGACCTGATACCGTTCGGTTTTGCTATCTTCGATGCTTATCCAGTGCCCTACCGCCCCACGAGGAGCTTCAGTCAAACCTGCGCCCTGGCCACGTTCGGGGATTTCACTGTCAATTATGCTCGGCTCATTCGGCTTTAAGCTTGTGAGCCAATCGACCATGGCATCGGCAACAAGTTTGGCTTCGAGAGCACGGGCGGCATGTCTGCCAAGCACGGAGAACAAAGCATCCACTCCCACTCCGAGTTCTCCAAGAGCCGAATCAACAAGTTCCTTCGTCCTAGCATCTGCCTGAACATAGTTATTCACCATTCGAGCCAATGGACCGAGTTCGCAAACCTTGCCGTTATATCGCGGTGACTTCAAAAATGAATAGGCCTGTTTTTTCTTAGGCTCCGGCCTTGTTTGACCCTGGGCCGGGTTTTTCCCAGAATCCGAATCCGCATACCAGGAATGTTTCACATCTTCAGTGATATTTTCCTTGTCAAACGGCTCAACCTTTAGATTTGCAGAAACAATTCCCGTTTTGAATAATTTGCCCTTCGGCAGATCGAAACCACCATAAGCGAGAAGCCTTCGACAGCCTGCGCCAATCTCGAAATAATCCGAATAAGCCTTTGCTACAGCTATCACATCCGGTATGTAAACGTTGTCAACAAAGTCACGTATCTCATTCAACCGCCACAGGAAGTTGGTAATTTTGTCTTCGGTCGGTTTCTCAGTGACACCGCCGGGGACAATGCCGACGCTGTGCGGCATTTTTCCACCGAAGATTGAAAGCATCTCTTGACATTTACGCCGAATATCGAGCGCTTTCAGATAGTGCTGCACCAGTTCGGCATTTGCTTTACCGGCGACTCTGTAATCGCCTTCATAGCGAGGAACAAATGGTGCCAAATCGCCCACTGCACCAACAGCATCGACATAATCTAGCACTGCGAGGTGGTAAAAATGCAAAATATGGGATTGCAGAAAGTTTGAGCCAAGTATGAGCGCTCGAAGGAGTTTGCCGTTATCAGGGATTTTACCTTCCAGGCCGAAGGCATCATCAAGACACAGTGCCGAGGCGGTTGCATGTGCAGTGGGACACACACCGCATATCCGTTGTGTCAGGCGGTTGGCATCACGAGGGTCTCTGCCGCGAAGAATTATCTCGAAACCTCTAAAAAGTGTGCCGGCACTTTTAGCATTCTTGACGACGCCACCGTCTATCACAGCTTCGACAGCCATGTGACCTTCTATCCTTGTGATGGGGTCAATCTTTATTTTTGTAGGCATTTCAATTCCTCGAAAGTAACCTTCTCATACATTGGTGATGTGCCATCGGGAAATTCCGGTTCAACACATCCAATACAAGGCGAGCCGGCTTTAATACACCAGCTCACGCCATTATTCCACTGC
>Ga0315545_1002155_pt1 | contig 18135 bp, 21 predicted proteins | sample SalMarSW160210MG_FD_203096 | JGI IMG/M metagenome (GOLD analysis project Ga0315545, IMG submission 203096) | Salt marsh sediment microbial communities from the Plum Island Ecosystem LTER, Massachusetts, United States - Salt Marsh Sediment SW1602-10 ...
TTGAGGTCTTTCTTTAATGGTTTCACCAGAAATTCCAAGATCCTTGTAAAGATCATAATCCCAATTATTTCTCTTACATATATTTTCTAAAATGTTGATTTGCTCAGGTATACTATACTTATCGTCTTTTGCCTGTTTATTGCTTGATACTCTAACATAACAAGCTACTTTTTCTTCTTTATTCATCGCTAATAATTTTAAAATGATATTTTACTGTATTATATAAAATTAAGTTTCTTTTACCAATGATTCACTATCTAATTTCGCTAAAATTAATTCATAAACATCAAAAAATATTTCATCACTACTCCTTTCTTCTTCGTAAACTCTAATTATTTTATTAGTATCCTTAACCATTGGAAATACTTGTTACTAGCTCTTTTTATTAAATATTCTATTTCCACATTTTATTATTATCATTTATATAAAAGATATTAAATAATAGCATAATGTTGCTTTTTCAACAATATAGTACTGAGCATCCTAGCTCTTCTTCTGAATTTAGCAGCCTATAATTTTTAAATTAATTTGTGCACTAGATATGATATAAACCGAGAATAACCGCTTATAACCTACAATTTTCGCTGAATTACTTATCTATAAGTTCATCATTAACTTACGATTAAGTTAACAAAATTGTTAACTTTACCCTTTTGTTACATCTTTTAAAATTGTTATAGTAATAAACTATACTGTAATATTATATATAATAAAAATACAATAATTAACAACTACAAATATAAAATTAAGCAAATTAAAAATGAAATACTCTAATAAACCTTTTCCTAAAGCCTTAAAAGAAATCATGGACAAAAAAGATATAATACATAGAAAATTAGCAGCTAGAACCAATTTCAGCTTCAGTTATTTTTGTGTACTTAAGAGACGAAAAAAACATCCTCCTGTAGAGACTATTAAAAAAATTGCTTCAGGATTAGAAATCCCTCCAGAATATTTCTTGGAATACAGAATTGATAAGCTTATAAAGCTGCTAATGGATAATCCAACTGTGACTGATGATGTTTTTGATTTTGCCAGGGAGCTGATTGATAATGGTAATTCAAGAGTTACTGATAAAGAAAATGAGCTTTTAAAATATTACCCTGGTACTTCTGAAGCTACTTAGCCTCACTTAGATAATATTGAAATTATAAAAAGTAACGGATTTTGGAAAATATTACTTGCTTATATTATAGGAGCAGAGCCACTTTCGGTACTATATGCCATGTTTTAGCAAGGGATGCAATCAGTAGCTTGATTTCCGTAACGGTATTAAGGTTTACACCCTCCGGGAGGACCCTGGGGACAGCTCATCACATTGGGATAAGGTGCATAGCAACCAACCAGTACCGTAACCAGTACCATTGCCGCAAGTATACCCTTGATCCGCCCAAACGCAGGACGCAGGTATTTGAGTTGACTAAAAATTTTCATATCCTAAATAACTCTCTCCTTTCTAAGGAATCTCGTACAGAAAGCTATGACTGTTATTAAAGATATTGAGATTAGGAAAAATAAAGCAACCAGTCGCCAGGAAATTATTAGAGATTTAATAATACCTTCACGTAAAAAATTTGTTACTAAAAGAGACATGCCTACTATGATAAATACGTTAATGAACTTTGTAACCTGGATGTTTTTGAATACCAAGAACGTAAATCCAACTAGTCCGACTGAAGCAGTTGCAAGGAGCGGCGAAACAATAAAAATTTGCACTAGAATAGGAGCAGAAAGGGAAATAGTAAGTGATAGAAATAAATGAAATATAATTATAATGCTAATAGTTACAATTATGGACCATAGATAAGAAATTAACGAAATAACAATTACCTTACCGAGCCATATCGTCGTAATATTTAGAGGTGTACACAACAGAGGTTCAAGAGTCTTTTCCAGCCGCTCATAATTAAAAGCATAAACTATTATTGTCATACCAATGGCAAACATGGTAAATAGTTGAGCATAGAAAACAATCGAGACGGCAAAGTTTTGAATATTTAAAAAAGTAGTAGACATTGTTTGTCTGCTTTGTGTTATCAAAATAAATGCAAGAAAAGCAACTGCAAAAATAACAAGCCCCAAAATTATCTTACCTCGATACCTCATTTCCTTAAGTTCTTTCCAGATAACCGGATATAGGCCATGGATATTCATTCTTCCGCCTCCTTTACCAGTTCTAAATATAAATCTTCCAGCGTTTTAGCAGCTTCTTTTACCTCGCGTACTTTAAGATTTTTTTGCAGAAGATACTTTAAAATATCATTAGTCCCGGCAGTTTCTTCCAGCCTGACAATGATTTTATTGTCCTTTCGTTCACAGTCTTTAACAAAATCGAGACTTTTAATCTCTTTAACTAAATCATCAGGTATGTTGTCAAGAGTAACTTCAACTTCCGGTTTCCTATTTTCACTCCGTAGTTTCTTCATCGAATCGCACATTAATATTTCACCTTTTTTAAGTATTGCCACTTTTGAGCATATCTTCTGTACTTCATCCAGGTTATGAGAATTCAGGAAGACAGTTTTCTTTTCCTCTTTTACCAGGTCTATAATAAGGTCTCTAATTATTACCTGGATTTCCGGATCCAGACCAAGAGTTGGCTCATCATAAAAAAGTACCTCCGGATCATGGACGAGAGATCTGGCAATGGCAAGCCTCTGCTTCATGCCTTTTGAAAACTTGCCGATCAGCTGGTCCTTATTTCCCCATAACCCAACAAATTCCAGTAATCTTTTGATATTTTCTTCTCTCCTATCTTTAGGTACCTGATAGATCCTTGCGAAGTATTCCAGATTATCATATGCAGACAGCCGTTCATAGAGCCGTTGGTCTTCCAGAACAAATCCAATTCTTCCCCTTACCTTTGCCGAATCTTTACTGATATCTTCATCAAGTAATATAGCCTGGCCAGAGGTCGGCTTAAGGATTCCCAGTAGGATCCGCATTGTGGTTGTCTTTCCGGCACCATTGGGTCCCAGATATCCAAATACTTCGCCCTTTTCTATACAGAAACTAATATCTTTTAAAGCAACGGTTCTGCCAAACTCTTTTTTTAAGTTTTCAACCCTTATGATTTCTGGCATGCTTTACCTCGCAGACAGGAACTTTTTTAATATCCTAGTTAAATTTATACTGTGCTCTAATTCCTTGATATTTGATCCGCCAGATATTCCCATTTTTATGCTTCCCTTTGTGACCAAGCGTCTTAATTATTTCTAAAATTTTAAATATCAAATTATGTTTTTAATTAAATCTTTAAAATATTCACTATCATAAAAAGAATAATTTAAAGATATAATTTTTTCACTATTACTAAAAATATTTTCTTTTATTTTATCCGCTTCTAAATCAACTATTATTATTTTTAATTCCTTATTAAATATTAAGGAACTTTTAATTCTATTTAATGATTCAGAATCACGAAAAGAATAACCTACTACAATTAAATATTTTGCATTATCCAAACATCTTGAAAAATAATCATAATAAGTAAAGAATGGTTCTTCTATTGGTGTTTTATCTTTTAATGGGTATATAATTTTATTTTCATAACGTACATCTTCTAAATATGAAGATATTTGAGTGTTTAAAATTTTATTTTCAATTCTATCTTTATAAAAAAATATTGAACCATGTAAATGCATTATAGATATAATTGTTTCTTTATTAAAAATTTTACCTTGTGTAATATTCGGATTGAACTCATTTTTGCTATTAAAAAAGTTAAAAATTCCTATATTATTATTGTTTAAATTTTCAAAATATTTTTCTATTATTACATCATAATTAGTTGTAAAAATTGGAATAAATACAGTTTTTTTATCTATCTTTACTAAATTTAAAATTGTATCAAAAAAACTTCCGTATTTAACTAAATAATCAATATCTTTTTTAGGTCTATAAATTTTGAATATTTCCTTTTTTATTTTCAGAGTAATATTTTTACATATAGTCACAACTTTATCTTCTATCAGTAATGTTTTAAAATCATCTACCCATCTTCTATTTTGTGTTGGATTAATATAATTAGGGAATGTAATTCCACCTTTTTGTTCTTCTTGATATTTAAAGAAGTCTTCCTTTCTTAAAATATAATTAGCTTCTATAGCACTTTCAAGTATTCCAAAAATTTCTTCTAAATTTGTCGTGTTTTTTAATATACTAACAACTTCAATAAATTCTTGTTCCACCGGGTCTAATATTGGTTCGAATATACCACCGCCTATATCACTACCTAATTTAAATATAAATTTATCCATTAAAGGATACCCAATTAAACTAGAAAAACCAGCTCCTAAAAAATAATATTATCTTAGATTTAGTAAATTCTTTTTTAATATATTTTTTCATTTATTTACCATATGCGGAAAATCTTAGCACTAAAAAACAATTTATAAAAATCCTTTAAATGACTTCATTCCGTTTTCTACATCAATGTTGGCCAGGATTATGTAGATTGTGGTTGTGCTGATGTCTGAGTGGCCCAGGATTCTTCTCAGGGTTTCGATATCTTTTGTCTGTTTGTAATACTGAGTGGCGTATGTATGCCTTAGCGTATGAGGGGAAACCTTCTTTTCAATTCCGGCTTTTTGAGCGCATCTTTTAACCATCTGCTGAAGGTATCGGATAGACAGCTTTTTGCCTTTTAGGGTTGAAAAGAAAAAATCACTCTGCGGTCTTTTCTTTCTCCAGCTGTCAAATAAATCTGTTAAATACTCCGGAATGGCAAGATCGCGGTCTTTATTGCCCTTGCCATTCTCTATCCTTAATTTGCCTTTGGTTAAATTAATGTTGCCGGGCCTTAAGCTAACAACTTCAGAAACTCGAAGACCGCAGTTAATCATTAAAGACAGCATGGCCTTGTTTCTTAGCCCGGTGGGATACCTTTTATTGGGCTGTTTTAATAAATTTTGAGCTTCTTCCGGTTCCAAAACTATAGGGAGTTTTTTTCTGGCCATATTTGTTATTATACTACATATTATACATATTAAGCGTAGCATATCACAGGGTTTTGGGGGTGTCAAGTATAAAGCGAACTACATAGCAAAATTTGAACTTCTTATAGTTTAGATTTTAAAAATATTATTCCGCTCCCGTCAACCTTGTCTGACCCGAACCATCGGCATTCATAATATAGATTTCTCCTTTTCCATTATAAGCTGACATAAAAGCGATCTTTTTACCATCAGGGGACCAGATAGGGCCCCAATTATTTTCCAGACTATTTGTAAGGTTAACAACCAGACCTGAACCATCTGCATTCATTGTATAGATCTCAAGGTTATCATCCCGTTCATCCTGTTTGAAAGTAAAAGCGATCTTTTTACCATCAGGGGACCAGATAGGGCCAAACTCATCTTCCGGACTATTTGTAAGGTTAGCCAGGCCTGAACCATCTGCATTCATTATATAGATCTCACGGTTGCCGTTCCTGTTAGAGGAAAAAGTAATTTTTTTACTGTCAGGGGACCAGGTAGGGTCAATCTCATCTTCCGGACTATTTGTAAGGTTAACCAGATCTGAGCCATCGACATTCACAACATAGATCTCATAGTTGCCGTCTTGTCCGGCGGATATAAAGGTGATCTTTTTACTATCAGGGGACCAGATAGGCTCAAACTCACCTTCCGGACTATTTGTAAGGTTAACCAGGTCTGAACCATCGACATTCATAACATAGATCTCATAGTTGCCGTCTTGTCCGGCGGATACAAAGGTGATCTTTTTACCATCAGGGGACCAGATAGGATTAGACTCATCTTCCGGACTATTTGTAAGGTTAACCAGGTCTGAACCATCGACATTCATAACATAGATCTCAGAATTTCTGTCTTGTCCGACGGATACAAAAGTGATCTTTTTACCATCAGGGGACCAGCTGGGTTCCCAATCATCTTCCGGACTATTTGTAAGATTGACCAGGCCTGAACCATCGGCATTCATAACATGGATATCAGAATTACTGTCTTGTCCGGCGGATATAAAGGTGATCTTTTTACCATCAGGGGACCAGCTGAATGATCCGGTAGGAGGAACATCGGATGATTCAGGTAAATAAACAGAATAAACAATAAAGCCTACAACAACCAATACAGGAATTGCCGCCAGGACTATCCCTGCTATATCAAATCCCCTACCTTTTTTACTATTGCGGCCCACTTTTATTATTATTAAATCGATACCTCCACACACAAATGCTGCAATTACTAACAGAAAAACTAATGGTATGATAATACTATTTATCCTGCCAAGAAGCGGCATAGTTATCTTAAGCATTCCCAGGGCACCTGCCAGTATGCCTGTGACCAGAGCTGCAATGGATAGCCTGCTGGGACTTTCTTTTTTCGAATCTATGGCTGCTTCCCTGATAAAATATGAAATAATTACAATATAGAGGATTACAATAAATACCAGAACCACTGCTATGTCTACAAACTCTCTCCATTCTTGATCAAGCACCACAATCCTGTATATTAAATTCAGCCATACTGCGACACTTAGAATATGAAAACTTATAGCACCTATGCGGTTATAAACTTCACTAATTCTTTCATCTGTTTTAAACAGTCTCTTTCTCATTATTCTCTTCTCCTATCCAAAATAATTTATCAAGCCCCTTGTCCAGTACTTTTGACATAGCAAGGCAGAGTTTTAAGGAAGGATTATATCTGCCTGCTTCTATAAGCCCTATGGTTTGTCTGGTCACTCTGACCAAATCTGCTAATTGCTCCTGGGTTAAATCCTTCTCCACTCTGGCCAGCTTTAGCTTATTTTTAATAATTATTTCTTCCATCATCTTTTTTTCACTCAATTTTAGCTATAAAGTAACATATATAAATCATAATGTCAAATATATATTATAATTAGTAATATATAGTTTGCATTATTAAACTATTTACAATTAAGATATCTATGAGGTAGTTGTCTATAATGGCTGGGGAGAGAGGATTCGAACCAGAAATAATGTTTAGGCAAATTCATTTAAGAAATTTATTAAATAAGTTGGAATCTGTCTAAGACTTTTTTAAACAGAGTCGGCTGATTTTATATTTCTAACCAGCCGACTCCTAGCTTCTTAGCCGAGGCCAATTATTACATCTTCGCAGTTTAAGCACTTAACCTGACTGTAGCCCTTGAAGTAGTCATAATTATCATAGTTTCCCTTCATTAGGTTTTCCTCAACCTCTTCCGGAGTGCAGTTACCGAAATCATAATCATGGGTGATATCCACTCCCTTGATATAAAACTGCGTACTTCCGCACCTTTCGCACTTCATCATCTGGCTTGTTTTTACTTTTAGCATTTCTGCTCCTTTCATCTTAATTAACTTAGTTAGGACCTGAACAAGTCAGGCCTAAACTAAATCAACTATGGATTTTTTTTAATTCGCTTAAAGGCTTAGGGGTAAAATATAAGTCTCTTTCAATCTTTAATCCGCCGGGCCCTTCAACCTCTGAAATCTCCTTTAAACTAAAATATCCAAGCTCTGTATCAAGTCCCACAACCAGACCAAAAAAGATATCCTCTCCGTCAAATTCAGTAGCGTACCAAGTCCAGTTAGACCAAGGGGTAAAGAACTTTACATAAGCAACGGCTTCATCTCCCTTTTCTTCTTGTGAATACAGCTTTGGAACTTCCTTCTTAATTGTTTCTGTTAGTAATTTCATTCTCTTTCCTTTCTCTATAAAAATAATTTGCTTCCGCACAAGCGGAATAAAAAAGAAGGTTCTTAATGTAGTCAAGGTGGAGATTTTACGGTTACTCACAGAGGAATTGGGAGGGATAAATAGCAAGGCGGTTTATGCTCACAAAGGAAAATACTACCTTTACGGAAGAAAGGTCCTGCGTATAATCCTTTCCAGGAAGCAAATAAATCCGGATAAAAGGCTTTTGAAATGAGCTATCATTTTGAAAAAATGAAGCGCTCTCATGCTGTAGGCATGGGAGGAAGGTCTTGAAGAATGAAAGTCCTTACCAGCGTTAGTGAATTTGAAAAGGGGTTTGGGGTGGGGTCTGAAGAAATCTTTGTTAACAAATTTGTAAACAGAAATATTTTACTTAGTGGTTTCAAATTATTTGACAATATTATGCTTGTGGTTATTGCTAAAATATCTTTCCCTGGTTTCCTTTTAACTATAAAGATGAATCCGGATCCTTAATACTTATCGGTTACAACCCCTAGGGAAGAAGCCCGTATAAACGGTAACCCCGCCAGGACCTTAAGGCTTTCCGGATCCCCGGTGACCACGGCCCCCCATATTTTAATATCATCCTTTGTGAGTTCGCCGTTATTTCCGGCTATATTGCTATGGATTCTTTCAAACTCGTTTCCCTTCCGGAATTCGGTCATTCTCTCCGTGATTATATTAATAAAACTCTCCGCGGGATCATTTATCATAACCCCGTCGTTGTAATGAAGTTTTATTCCGTAGGCCGTATATTCCGATCTGACATAGGGGATATATATAGGCTGTTCCATCTCCAGCTGTTCCGCCCTGGGGATCTTTAAAAATTCCTTTTCATTCCCGCTTAAGTCATCGATCCAGTACCAGGTAACTGTAATACTTTCCGGCAGCATCTTTTCTGCGTCCTCTATGGTGTATTCCCGGTCAAAAGAAAGAGCCATCTCAATGTATTTGTCATCAGCTATGTCATCCAGATAATCAAGGTCGTTAAGATACAGGCCGGTATCATATTTCACGAAAGGATAGAAGAATACCATCACCCTCTGGCCAAACTCGTTAAATCTCCTGCATCCGGTATACTCTATTTCGGTGTGTGTAAAAGTGTAATCCATAATGGGTGGGCACGACTCTGCAATCATAGGATTGCTCAGGGACAACGGAAAAAACTCATCTTCCATAGTACCGGTGTAAACGACTTTTTCTTCAATGATTTTATAAGTAGTATATTCGTTTTTGCTCCAATAGGGGTTTATCTTTTGAACGGATACACCCAGGTATTTATCAGGAGCAGAGATGCTATTAAGCGCAAACGTATAATTATATGTGGAAGTTCTATGTCTGGATGCATATGAACTTATAAAATACGATACCATGAAAAATAATACGCAGAAAACAAAAAAACTTATGGCTAAATTTCTCAATATAGTCAGCCATCTTGCTTTTTTAATAACCCTGCCAAGCTTCTTATTTTTAAACTCATCAAAAATTTTTTCAACATTTTTTTCGGTGTCATCCGACTCTTTTTTCATTTTTAATATTCACTCCCTCCATAACTCTTTAAATTTATTTCTTGCTCTATAAAGATAAATCTTTACCTTATCAGCACTGTATCCTGTGAATTCTGAAATATTTCTGTATGAAAATCCTATTATGTATTTCAGGATTAACAATTCTCTATATACAGGCTGTAGTTTCTCCAAAGTATTCCTTACATCTTTCAATTTTTCTGAGTTTATTACAGTAGTTTCGGCGCTCTCTGATAGAAAATCCATGACATTAATACTGTTAACATCAAAACATATGTTTCTCTTGTTTTTCCTGTATGTGTTATAGAATTCATTTAAGGCCACACGGAAAAGCCATGCCCTGGCCATCCTGCTATCTATGGAATCAATATAGTTCAAAGCTTTGCAAAGAGTATTTTGAACTATATCCTCTGCATCCTCTTTTGTGACGCCCAGCTTGATCAGAGATTTAAATACAACCTTTATCTCATTTATCAGAATCTCCTCCAGTTTTTCCATATTTATCTTTCATCATTCACTTACTTGCTATAGCAAGTCTTAATGGGTATCGATTCAGGTCTTTGTATATGAAACAAATAAAATGACAGAATGTATACAGCAATAACCAGACTGTTAAAAATTAAATTTAGTACCAGTCTACGATAAATTATACTGTTTTATTAATCTTTTAATCCTTGAAACATGTTTTGCTGATTTTTTAGCTTGAGTATTCCAGGCTATTCAATTGAATATAGACTTTGGTGAATAATTATATCCACGATAAAATCTTCGATAATTATTAGATTGCGGGCGGATTGTGAGAATTCAGGATGGAAGGGAAAGTAAACGTTAGCCTGATAATTCTTTACTAGTATTGTCATTATTGATCAGCTCTAAGTAATCTCCACTGCAAGCGTTGTATCTTCTGCCTTTCCAGTATACCCCTTCTCCCAATCTGGCCTGAAAAACTAACATTTTGTCTGGATCAGTTTTTGGGGAGAAGGTCAGTATCTCTATCGCTTGTTTGAGTTACGTAATTTGTCATAAAATCCTCCACCTAATTTAATATTGTATAATTTTATATTAATGGAACTAATAAAATATATTTTTTCATAATAACTTCTTATAAATACTTAATAAAGTTCAATGTTATATTTAATAGATCCGGTTAAACAACATCTTATAATAGTTTTTCAGCAACTGATTGAATTATAGATTTTGCAAGCTCTTTTCTACTCAGTCCAACTGAATAAGTATATGTCTTTTGGGATTGATTTATCTTTAAAATATTTTTTCTAGCAAGGCTGTTTAGCGTAGACATGATAGTAGTATAGGGAATAAAATCAGACTCTTTGTTTTTAATTTCTTCTTTTAAAAATACCTCGTATACTTCCCTGTTTGTAACTTTGCCCCCTATATCCCACACAACCAGCAAAATATTTGCTTCCAGTTTTGATATACTATTTATTTTGTTCATTATATTTTTGTGTTAATCCCTCTTAACGTAATCTTAATTTATCCAGTCCAATGTTAGCATTATAGTTATATGTTGCTATAGGAAGCATCATGCCAAAACCAACACCATCAGCATTTGTAAAAGCGTCAAGAGCTAGTTTTCTGTCATTAAAAAAGTCTAGTTCAAAAACTTTTCGACTTTTAAACCTATCATTTTTATAAATATCAACTATCTGTTGAAATTCACTACTACTTGTTGCGGTTGTATATATAAAAACAAAAATTCCAGTTATTCCCACTTCTTCATATTCTACATTGGTTACTGAAGCAACTTCTCTAAATTCAGCTTCGGTAATAGTTGTAGAATATGAATTATATAAACCTTGTTTACCCCATAGAATAGCCCATGTTTCGATACCTGGAGGGACATCATCAATAAATATATAATCTAAGCAAAGAGTGTTATTGTCCGTCGATAATGCTTCAAACCTCATAGTCCCTGAAAATGTATGATTTTTATTATTGTTTTTTATATAAACTACTAATTTTTGTTTTCCATCAAGAATATCTTGTATATCTACAGAAACTAAGATATTTTCATAAAACTCATTTTTGTAAGTTTCTTGTATTAAGTTATCATCATCTAAAATATCTTCATCCACTTTAATAGGATTTCTTCTGCAGATTCTTCTTCTATCAGTTCCTCTTCTACTATTTCTTCAGGGGCAACATTTTCTACTACTTCTGCTGGTTCTTCAACAGTTTCTTCTTCGGCTGCCTCTGCCTTACAACCTGTTAAAGAAAATACTGCAATCATTGATACAATAATTAGCCATAAAAATACTTTCTTTATTTTTACTTCCTCTTTTTAATTATGTGATGCTTTACTAAAAAAGTACTAATAACTTATTTTAATAATTATAATACCTTCTTACCTATTTTATTTAAAGATAAAACTATTTAAATAGATAGGGAAAAGCAAGAGACGATGGATATTAGATACAAAAAAATAGTACCTCGGGCTTTGGATCAGTAATTTTTGAAACTCTTAGTCCACAGTGTAACATCAGGGAAATTATTGCTTTGTTTCTCAGTCCGATGAGGTAGCACCTGTTGATTTGCTTTAATAAATTTTAGGCTTCTTCTAGCTCTAAAATTACCGGGAGTTTATTTTTTCTCATTTATAGACTTTTTTAACCAATACTACGTATAACCTACATTATACATAGTATATAGCAGGGTTTTCAAGGGGTGGTGTAATATGCGAACTATATCACAAAAATTGAATATATTTTTGATTGTTAAAATTTTTAATATTATTAAGTTTTTTTAAACAATTTGTAAGATTAAATAACTTTTAATGATAATAATCTGTCATTTTTTTCTGCTCACGTATTTATAGTAAATTTACACTTTGGATAATTACTACATCCTTTAAAAATGCCATATTTACCATTTCTTATTACAAGCCAACTACCACATTTAGGACAAATATTACTTTTTATCTTATTCTCAATATCATTTTTTTTCTCTTGAATATTCTTGATATGTTCTTTTTTTGAGTTTTTATCTGTAATATTCTGAGTATTTAAATAAGTATATATTTTGTCTCTGAGAACATCTGATATATTTTCTTTCTGATATTTTTTAATAGTTTCTATCAAGTGTGTATAATAAACAACATCTGTGTCTGCAGTAACTTTTAAATCTGCTTCCATTGTGAAAACAACAATAGGATAATAAATTATATTTTGGAATTCCTTTAAAATAGCTTTAATTGCTTGTATATGACCATAATTTTGTTTTATAGGATTATAAAATTTTTCTTTGTATTTATATATTGTTTGTGTCCAATAATCACCATACTCATTTCCCGTTATAAAACCTTTATAATTTTTTGTTTCAATTATAAAAATTCCAAAATTGGAAATTACAACATGGTCAATCTGCGCTATACTTCCATTAACATTAATCATTAAGTTATTTATAACCTTATATTTTTTTGAATCTAATCTTGAAAGAAAAAATGTAATTGATTTTTCACCAAAAAAGCCTTTTATCCTGGGTTTAAATAGTTTTATAACGCTAGGTAAAACAATTGCAAATAAAATAATTAAAGCTAGAATATACCAAGAATTCCTAAGAATATTTACCACTGTTTCCATGAGTTATTTAATTTTCAGAATAATTAAATAATTTAAATCTATAGAAAGACAAGTAGAATTTTAACAGTTTTAAATATTTTAGTATAATTATAATTAATAGATCCTACGCCTCTTAACAATGCGGGCCACCCTAGGACAATTAATTTAAGAATAAAGATGTCCAAAAAAAATTAACTCCTAATCTCAAATCCCCTTTAACCTTTAACAATCAATTGGAACTTTTAAAAATTCGCTAAAAGTAACGCAAAATAAAACCCCGGAATGGCTCATATAAGCAACGAAAATTGGCTGGGCATACTTTTTTCTATAAATGTAACTTCTTACCATTTTGTGATAGTAGTTTTTGAATTTTCAGCTCTCAAGCCGTTTTTTCTATTTGTATTTGTATACTAAACGATTTATTATAAAATATATTTAGTTTTGAACTGTTTAAAGGTTAAAATATTAGTATAAAATCGGCTGAAGGCGGGTTTGCTTGCGCACGTTTTTTCTGATTTTAAAGTGTTTTAAAATCACTAAAATCTTTTGGTACTGATTACTCACAAACTGCTTAGCCGAAACCGTTATATCTAAGAAAGTAAGACTTAATGAAGAACGAAATTGAAGCAAAAATCGAATACCAAAAAGTTATCGGAGAAGTAAATTCTGGTGGTTACCAGCCGATAAGAGTTACCCGAGTAAAATATAAGGCTAGCGCGGAAACACATATAGATATAAGAAAGTTTCAAAGAGGTTACGACGATGAGGGCGAAGAAAAATTCTTTCCGACCAAAATAGGCTTTAGATTTCTTGAACATGAATTCAGAAGGGTCGTTAAAAAATACACCCTTATGCCTGAGACCTATGTTCATCCATTGATTGTTAGAAAAAGTTTTAACTTACTGAATGATAGCCAGTTTGAAAGTGCTGTATTTCAAGCGTTTAAAATCATAGAAACAAGAATACGTGAGAAAATCAGCGCAGATCCAGAAGACGTTGGAGTAAAACTAATTAGAAAAGCTTTCCATCCAGAAAATGGCCCTTTAACGGATTATGATTTACCAATAGCAGAACGGGAGGCATTTTGTAATTATATTGCTGGTGCTTTTGGATATTATAAGAATCCATGTTCTCATAGAGATGTAGAGATGGATTTCATATCGGCATTTGAGAGAATTGTGATTGCAAGTGATTTGCTTAAAGTAATTGAAAAGTCCAAGTTTAATAAATAACAAATGGCATAACAATCGCATCAATTCGGACTGGCAAATTCGCTGTGCTTCTTTGCCAGCCGGTTATGCGGAGCGTTAGAAAGCACGAGATAACTATATGAGAGCAATTGAAGGAATGTTATCGGAAATGCTATCCAGAGCAATTGGCTCAATGACTATTGATAAAGCTCCAGCGTACAGAGTCAAGACTTATAGTGATTTGATGAGCCATTTAGCAAATCTTTCTTACTTGAATAAGGATTATCTTATCTTTTTTCGAGGACAGGGAAAGGATTATAAAAGCAAATCAGAGGGGTCTACTTTTTATCCAACTATATACAGAGGCGACTACTTACCACAACGAGAAATTAATTATCGGTTTGAGATTCTTAACCAAGCATCCAGACTGTTGACAGATGCCTTCTCAGATAAAAATATCCAAGGCTATAAAGAAATTCGCAGGAAAAAATTTATTCAATGGAGTATCTTGCAGCATTATGGCGTTTGCAATACACCACTACTTGACTTCACACATTCAATTCATGTCGCCTGTTCATTTGCACAACTACAAAGTGATAATGATAGTGCATACGTTTATTTATTTGGTCTACCATATTTAACGAATAGGATTTCAATTAATTCTGAACACGATTTGGTAAATATTCGATTACTAAGTATTTGCCCACCAGATGCTATGAGACCGTATTATCAAGAAGGATATTTAGCAGGTACAGATGATATTACAAATGATTATGAGTCAAAAACGGAACTTGATTTTAAAAATAGACTTATAGCAAAATTTGAAATCCCCTCAGGGACTAAGTTCTGGGACCGGGGCTTTTCTTCTATTCCTAAAACTGTACTCTATCCTCGAGGTGATAAGATTGGCAATCTGTGTAAATCTTTAAAGGTAACTCTAAAAAATGATCTTCAGCCAGGAGAAATAGGTAAATTTTTGAAAATATGGACTGAAGTAGAGGAACAACTTATAGAACAGGCAAAGAATATAACTGCCCGAGTCTTCTCTGTTCGAGAAGCTATCAATCTGCTTGCAAAGAGCGAATTTATACCAAAGGAACTGATGTTTGAAACCGATGTTATTCGACGATTCCGAAATCAATTAGTGCATAGATCTAAAACAATCAAACCGGTAGAAGTTCAATCCTTTATTAGCCGTATTAAAGATATACAAATCCAATTGAAGAATTTAATTCGTGCTTTCTAACAATGCATGCCCTTACAGCGAAAACTGAAGACTTTTTGATAATTTTGAAGATTTATTAATGTACAATACGTTTATAAATGTTTAGTAGAAAAAATTCGCTGCAGATGATGCTTGCCGTTATACATCAAAAAGTGATAGAAGACATATAAAATAATTCTTTAAGAAAAAAGAAGCCCCAAGTTACCTTTTGCACTGGCTCACGCTTTAGGCTACTCAACATCTTGGGGCCCTGCCTTAGAACTTTACTAGGGGATTTTTCAGAACTTTAACTTACTTATTACATTCTTTCATTTGTAAATTTCAGTAGTTTCTGAAAGTTGCCCAGGTTTATTATATTTAACTAAAATCCCCTGTGAAGAATCCAGTAAAAATCCCTTACAATATAAACTGTTACCTCGTCTTCAATCTCTATTCCATTGTCATAATGAGCTGTAAACTTAAACACACAATCCCTATCGTGTAAGTTGATAAAAGACTCATCCCAGATATATCCTTCCCACTTGCTGCCTGTAGAATTAGTAAGATCGGTCTCAAATTCGATACCTAATAATTCTACATGTACTAAATCTGGTTCAAAGTCCCCTGTGGCGTAAGCATTTAAGATAAACTTTTCACCATTAAAGAATATCTCATATCCTCTTGGATTATCCTGGGTTCCGGTCTTTGATAGATTATAACTTATCCTGTTTCTATCCCACTGCAGGGTATGTAAAACTCTGCCCTCAAGGTTTATATCCGCTTCAACCCAATGTCCTTCTTCTACCCAGATATCTTCATATTCCCAATGAGACGTATCTATCCAATCAGTGGTGGTATAGTAATGCCAGTATCCTTGCGATACTGTATAAGATGTATCCACCCAGACACTGGTAGTATAATATTCCCAGTACCCCTGGGATACTGTATAGGAAGTGTCAACCCATCTTCTGCCGGCTCTATTTTCCCAATGAGAAGTATCAACATAATAAGAATCAGTATAATCCTGCCAGTACCCGGAATTTACCCATAACTGGTAATATTCTTTTACACTCTCTAAGACATAATTACACACGTATCTTATAGCATAGACTCTGCCGCCATAGGACGGCCTGTAGTCGATTACATATTTATGGTACTTATACCTTTTTCCGTCAATTACTCCAGAATAGTATCCTGCATATTTAGCTGCAAATGAGTAAACACTCCAGCCGTAGCTGTCGGTACCATATAGAAATACCCTGCTGCAGGGTACCCAGCTATCCACATATCTATACCTTGTCTCCAAATGAGATGTGTCCACCCATCTTCTGGCAGTATAGTAATGTTCATAGCCGCTTGTAACCCATACCCTGTAAGTGTAATTTTCCCAGTATCCCTGTGATACTGTATAGGAAGTATCAACCCATCTTCTTTGCTGTATTTGCCTCCAGTAGCCCTGATTAACCGTATAGGAAGTATCTATCCATTTCTGTCTCGGAGTTACCTGCCAGTAGCCACCTTCTATAAATTCAGTTGGCCTGGTTTCCCAGTATGATGTATCAACCCAGAAATTATGTATTTCTGCAGCCAGCTCAGCCGGCAGTATAAAAGTTACTGATATAAATAAAACTAAAAATACAAATATTTTTAGTTTGGCGAATCTAACCAGTTTCATAATAAATGCTTCCTACTCTGTAAAAAAGCTAAGCACTTTATAATCTTCACCGGTATAGTAATCTCTGTATTTACTGTCCTGAACCCTTATATATTTTCCTACTGCTTTTTCTAAATCCTCTATACCGTCTAAGCTTTTAAAATCCAGGTTTAAGTGGTCACAGACAAAATATCCCACACTTGTGTCAACTTCTAAATTGTAACTATCGAGGTCAAAGATTATCTGGTAGTCTCCAACATCTTCAAAGTTGTAACTGGTAGTGCCGCTTCCGAATCCAGGTTCCCTAAATTCCTTATCCACAATAAAATATATTCTGCTGTCTTCTATTTGCTCTATTTTTCCCTTATAAGCTCTAATGTATATTATTTTAGGTTCTGCCGTATCTTCATACATCAGCACCTCCTGCCCTGTATCTTCATCTTTTACAACTATTTTTCTCATCTCAACCACTATTTCATTACCATCTTTGTCTATAAATGTTTCTGTAATTAATTCAGGCTTATCAGAGTATTTTTCATTAGTTTTAGCTGAAACCTCATTTTTTATTTTTTGCTGGTAAATTTTGTTTTCTATTTTGCTAACCAAATCAAACTTAATTACAAAAAAGATTCCAATGACTATACACACAACCAGAACTATGTTTATTATTTTTCTTTTTTTCATAAAAGCTCTTCCTTATAAGTACTGACTTTAAAGTGAACATTAATATCTAGTAATATTGTCTAGTAATTTGTATAATGTAACATAATGTTGCCTTATCAACAATTAATATTGTAAATATTTTCCTATCAATTTAAAATCTGGAATAATTTTAGAATGCTTTTAATGTGTATTTCAGTTAAAAATATTTCCGTAAAAATTGGTTATTATCTTTTTTTGAGGTTTTATGCGCTCTTATACCAAAAAATATCATGGACAAAAACGTATACACATATCAGTAAATGTAGACGTTTTTGTCCAATACTTTTAAAATTCAAATAGATTTATACCATGCAGTTTATTTCTTTTTATATTGCCTGACATTTAATGCTTTCCATTCAAGCAGCGGCTGATTTTGAATATTTCTTATCAGCGTTTTATCTGATGTTAAAATTGAAGGAATGATCTCCCCTTTATCTAAAAGCCGATTTAGAAACTCCATTTCTGTATTTTTTAGTGGCAGTACCAAAGATAGTGCTTTGTTGCAATTATTCAAAAGTTTTTCTCCAAATTTAGCAGGTGATATATTCTTTTTCTGTATTTCTATATTAAGAGTCGGCATTAATTGTCTGGCCAGT
>Ga0315545_1002158_pt1 | contig 18108 bp, 16 predicted proteins | sample SalMarSW160210MG_FD_203096 | JGI IMG/M metagenome (GOLD analysis project Ga0315545, IMG submission 203096) | Salt marsh sediment microbial communities from the Plum Island Ecosystem LTER, Massachusetts, United States - Salt Marsh Sediment SW1602-10 ...
TTCACCCTGAACATCATCGAGGGTCAGGTCATTGCTGCGTGCCTTTTCGGTAAGAACCTGCTCTTCCCCGGCTATTTCTGCAAGAGTTTTTTTGTCTGCGTTTTTTAACACGGGGACGAGAAGGCCTTGAGGTGCATTGACGGCAAAACCGACATTGACGGAACCGGCGATTTTGATAGTGTCAGCTTCGAGAGAGCCGACCATAAGCGGATATTTGTCAACGGCAAGAGCGAGGATGTGTATATAAAAGGCGTTTGTGGTGATTTTAAGGCCGAACTGCTTTCTCAATTTCGGGCGTACGGCCATCAAGTCGGTTACATCTGCTCTGGCCTCGATGTAAAAACAGGGCTTTGTCCGTTTGGATTCGAGCATACGCCGGCCGATAAGCTTCTGAATGTGTGTGAGAATAAGCTGTTTTTTTGCTTTACCGTTCATAATCTTTATTATTCGAAAGAGAGCTTTTCTTTGTGTCAATTAATATTCAATAAAGATTGGTAAGGCAACTAAAATTTGGTTTATTTTACTGGTTGATTTCGTACAGAGATGGTAATATTTTTAGGCTTGTTTCGGCTGGGAAAAAGAAATATTTTTGTTTGTTTGGACTTTGGCTTAACTGCGTCATTATATGACTGATTCTATAAAGATTGATTCGAACTGGGCTGATAAAAGCTGTGCTGTGATAGCAGCACATCCGGACGATGAGACGTTGTGGGCAGGCGGTACGATTCTGATGCACCCCGAGGCGAATTGGATGATAGTAACATTGTGCCGGCGTAGCGATGCTGACAGACGAGCGAAATTTTTCAGGGTTTTAAGAGAATACGATGCAAAAGGGGCGATGGGTGACCTTGACGACGGGTCCGAGCAAAATCCGTTAGATAAAGAGCTTGTAAAAAATACCGTTACAAATCTATTGGGGAAAACAGACTTTGACCTCGTGATAACTCACAGCACCGAAGGCGAATATACGCGGCATTTAAGACACGAGGAAACGGCAAAGGCGGTAGTTGATTTGTACAGGGCGGGTCTTCTGGCGGCCGGCAGCTTATGGTCATTTGCATACGAGGACGGCGGTAAAGCGTACCTTCCCCGTGCAATTGATAGCGCAGATATTTATTTACAGTTGACAGATGACATCCGGCAAAGGAAATATAAAATAATAACCGAGCTTTACGGTTTTCCAGAAGATAGCTTTGAAGCCAGGACGAGCCCAAAAGCTGAAGCGTTCTGGCGTATAAAGAAAAGTTGAAAGGTGGGATGTAAAATGAAGGTATTAGTTTCATACGATTATCCGCCGTCACCGGGAGGTCTGGCGACGCAGGGTGATTTGCTCTACAGGGGCCTGAAAGAGATGGGAGTGGATGTGCATGCGGTGAATTTCGAATCTGCTCAGGAGAAAGAATGGTATTACCGCTGGTTCGAGCCGGAAGTGGTGCTCGGAGTCGGCTACTGGGGACATTGTCCTCATATTGTTCTGCACCCGAAGCGATACGGGATTCTGCCGGTGCCGTGGATGGTAGCAGATGGTTATATGGCCAACTACAGAGAGATACTCGAGGATTTGCCATTGATACTGGTAACAAGCAACTGGGTTAAAAAGATTTATATGCGCGACGGCTTAAGCGGGAAAAACATTGAGGTTCTGCATGTCGGCTGCGATACCGATGCATTTACACCGCGTGATACCAATGACCTAAAGGTTACTACGGTACGTGAGTCTCTGGGCGTTTCGCCGGAGCAGATAATGGTACTTACGGTGGGCGGTGACGCTGCGTCAAAAGGAGCTCAGGAGGTTATGCAGGCACTGGCGCTAAACGATACTCAGCTTCCGGACTGGAAGTATGTGTGCAAGGTCTGGCCACAGCCGAGAACGGAGGAGCAGAATCTTTTAGATTTGCAGCTTGCCACTCATCTTGGGATTGAAAAGAACGTCGTTTATACGACGAGCAGGGTATCGCGCAATTTTATGCCGTACCTTCTTGCGGCCTGCGACATATATGCGGCGCCGTCGCGGCTTGAAGGTTTCGGGATGATACAGATAGAAGCAAATGCCTGCGGCAAGCCTGTTATAGGGATAAAGGCAATGGGGATGCTCGATACGCTGATTCACGGTAAGACGGCATATCTGGCGGAAGTTGCACAGGAGATAAGATTAAGAGAGGTCACTCTCGGTGATGAGTCGGGTTATGAACCGGGCAGCAAGGTTGTCTTCAAGAGGCCTCGAATAGTCGATTACAGGGCAAGTATCCACGACATAGCGAAATACCTGCTTGAGCTGATGAAGAATCGCGAGCTTAGAAATCAAATGGGACAGGAAGGAAGAAAAAGAGCTGTGGCAAACTTCGATTACAGAGTGATAGCAAAGAAATTTGTTCAGTTAGTCAGCGAAAGGCTCGGCATAAGTTAGTATGAACAGAAAGCACAAAAAATTGATAGCGCAGGCGAAATCGGCGGCGTTGAGGGTTCTGCTTCATAATAATCACGGCCCATACAGGAAACTTCCCCGTGTAGCGGGCTGGGGTTATCCTGAACCTTATACGAGAGATTTGATGATTTCTTCGCTGGGAGTATTAATTTCAGGAAATGAAAAATTAAAAAAGTCGCTCCGCCGTGTTCTTGAGACAGTTGGTAAAAACCAGTCAAGGCTGGGCCATATATCGTCTCTTGTTAACGACCCCAATGACAGGGGCTCGAGCGACTGCACACCTTTGTTTTTAATTGCGGCAGGCTTGTGGAAAATGGTAACGGGGGAGGAAGAGTTTATAAAACAGGCGGTAGAGAAATCACTGCTGTGGATGGAATATAGAAGTCCGTCGGACCGGGTTTTAGTTTCACAACTTCCCACAAGCGACTGGCGAGACGAGCAGTGGGTACTTGGGTACGGATTATATGTGAATACACTGACTTATATCTATCTGCGTCTTTGGGGACAGCACGAAAGAGCATCGCGTCTTCGAGAAAGTATGGGACATTTTACGGTCATAGGAGACCGGCAGAACCGGCATGTTCACGAGGGCCTGGTGCTGAGATTTAAGCCTTATTACGCTTTGTGGTCGTATAAGGTTTATCGCAGCGAGCGGTTCGATTTGTTAGGCAACAGTCTGGCGATTCTGTCAGGTATAGCACCGCCGAGCAGAGCTCGAAGGCTTGTTAACTGGGTTGAGACTGAGTGTGAGGCTTTACGGAGGAATGAGGATTTGGCGGTTGATTTGCCTCCTAACTTTTTCCCTTATGTCAGGCCGGATGACCCGGACTGGCTGCCAAGATACGCCAAGTACAATCCAGCTGGCGAATATCATAACGGAGGTGTGTGGCCATTTATATGCGGATTTTACATTGCGGCTCTGGTAGCGGCTGGCAGGTTTAAGCTTGCGGAGAAAAAACTCGTCGCTTTAACGGAGCTTATCAGACAAAAGCGAGCTGCTGATGTGGATTTCGGCTTTAATGAATGGCACCGAGCGCAGGACGGCAAGGCGTGCGGTGAAGACTGGCAGAGCTGGTCAGCAGCGATGTATCTTTATGCGGCTGAATGCGTGGAGAATAAAAATACACCGTTTTTCGACGAGGTGCGCAGTATGGGCCGAAAGCGCAAGGATGTCAGCCTGCAGTAAGCGGTCTGTACCTGAAGGAAATAATGTTTGTTTTGCTTACTCGTGGCGCAGCGCTTCAATGGGGTCGAGACTTGCTGCTTTTAGGGCGGGGAAGTAACCGAACATTACACCCACGGCAGCCGAGAACAAAAAAGCAATAACTACAATTCCCGGTTTGAATACGAAGGGGACCATCAAGAGATTTTTAAGCGATGCGCTGGCTAAGAGCCCGAATATGATTCCGATCAATCCTCCGGTGGAAGAAAGCACGACGGCCTCTACCAAAAACTGCAAGAGGACCTCTCTTTCGAGAGCACCTATTGCCAAACGGATGCCAATCTCCCTTGTGCGTTCGGTGACGGATACGAGCATTATATTCATAATTCCAATTCCACCGACGATTAGACTGACGGCGGCGACGGCACTGAGCAGAGCGGTAAGCACCTGCGTGGTACCGGTCAGCATATTTGCAATTTCCTTCAGGTCCATAACCTCAAAATTATCTTCCTCGTTCGCAGAGATATGACGGCGCTCTCTCATTAAACTTTCGATGCGCTGCTGCACCCTCTCCGTGGAAGCACCGTCACTGACGGAAACCTGAATCATACCAATATCAGTGTTTCCTGAAATTCGTCTCTGAAATGCGCGTATGGGAACGATGACGGTGTCATCCTGGTCCCTTCCCATAGAGCTTTGTCCCTTGGCTTTCAATACTCCAATCACCTGAAAAGAAAGTTTTTTTATTCTGATTCGCTGTCCAAGTGCCTGCTGATTCGCGAATAGCTGCTCACGAATCGTGTCTCCTATGATACAAACGGCTGAGCCTGCGTGCAACTCACCGTCGGTGAACCGGCGACCGTTTTCTATCGTCCAGTTGCCTACCTCTAAATACTCGTTTGTGGTACCGTTAATAGTTGTTGACCAGTTCTCATTTCCGAATATTACCGTAGCGGAGTGGCTTGCAGTAGGAGCTACAGCGTCTATCGAGCTGATGTCTCTTGCAATGGCCTCAGCATCGGCTATTTTGAACGGCGGGGCTGTAGAATCGCGGCCCGGGCCCTGCCTTTTGCCAGGAGCGACCATTAGTAAATTGCTGCCAAGACTGGATATCTGCTCGGTAACCTGCGCGGTTGCACCGCTTCCCAGCGTCACCATTATTATTACCGATGCAACGCCGATAACGATACCGAGTATTGTCAGCATCGAGCGGAGGACGTGACGTCTTATTTCCCGTATTGCCAGTATGAGAGTGTCCCACAGCATTACTTTTTCCCTGTATTATTTTTATCCGATTCTATTTGACCATCGAGAAAATGTATGATTCTTCTCGCATAGGACGCCATATCCTTTTCGTGAGTGACCATTATAATTGTTATACCCTGTTCTTTGTTAAGCTTTGCCAGCAGCTCCATAATTTCGTGACTTCGAACTGTATCGAGATTGCCAGTCGGCTCGTCGGCCATCAGCAAAGCCGGCTCGGTAACTATCGCCCTTGCGATTGCGACCCTCTGCTGCTGGCCTCCTGACAGCTCGCCTGGTGTGTGCTTTTCCCATCCTTTAAGGCCGACAGCATCAAGTGCCTGAGCGGCCCGCTTCTGCCTTTGTCTTGCGGGCACCTTCCTGTAGATGAGGGGCAGCTCGATATTTTCCAAGGCGGAGGTACGGCTTAGAAGATTGTAACCCTGAAATACAAAGCCGAGATAGTGACGTCGAAGCAAAGCCCTCTGGTTGTGGTTTAATTCATTAACAGTTATGTTCTTAAAAATATAAGTACCATCGCTGGGTGTATCGAGACAGCCAAGGATATTCAGGCAGGTGGATTTTCCGGAGCCGCTCGGCCCCATTATCGCGACAAAATCGCCCTGCCTGACCTGCATATCAATTCCTCTAAGGGCGTGCATAGCGGCCTGTCCCGAGCCGTAAACCTTGGTGACCTTTTCGAGTTTGATGAGAGTATGATTGCCTTTTTCTCCCGCTTTTTGCATACTCACTTGCCTTTACTAAGAATGTCAACCACCACCTGTGTTCCCGGTTCAATTTCCCCATTTAATATCTGGGTATTAATTCCATCCGTTGCGCCGGTAATTACCTGTACGGTGACCGGCTTTTTGTTTTTTAATACCCAGAGCTGCTGTGTACTGTTGCTAACGTCACTTTCAATTTGTTTTTCCTCCCGCCGAGGGGGGTGAGGAAGCAATGCCCCGACCAAACCGCTGGAACCGCCCTGGCTTTCATCGGTCGGCATTGTGAAACGCAGTGCAAGGTTCGATACCATTATGGTGTTCTCTATTTTCATAACTATGATGTCAGCGGTTGCCGTCATTCCCGGTCTGAGTGATAAATCCGAGTTGTCAACCTTGAGCACAGTTTCGTATGTTACAACACCTTCCACTGTTTGTGAGCCATAGCGGGTCTGGACGATTTGTGCCTCGAAAGAACGATTTGGATAAGCGTCCACGGTAAATGTCGCCTGCTGGCCTTCTTTGACGTGTCCGATATCGGCTTCATCCACGTCCACATGCAACTCCATCTTTGTGAGGTCTTCGGCCAATGTGAAGAGCACGGGTGCCTGAAATGCCGCTGCTACAGTCTGTCCCGGTTCCACGTCCCTGGTCAGGACGATACCGTTAATTGGTGAGCGAATGTCAGCTTTTGAGAGGTCTGTCTGGTATGCTTCGAGTGTCGCCTTTGCCTGCGAGACTGCGGCATTTGTACTCGCCACATCTGCTTTTGCCCTGTCGTATGCGGCCTGTGCCGCATCAAACTCGGTCTGCGACGGTACCTTGCCACCGCTTAATTCCCGCACTTTTTTATATTGTTCAAGTTTATTGGCGGTTTCTTTCAGAGTAGCCTGTGCCTGCAAGACATTAGCCTCCACAGCTTCAAGAGCCGCCCTGGTTTGTGTTACCTGAGCATTAAGCTTGGATGTATCGAGCCTTGCCAACACCTGGCCTTTTTTGACTTTGTCGTTGTAGTCAACCTCGACGCTTTCGACAATACCCGATAGCTCACTGCCTACCTCGACTTCGTTTATAGGATTAAGTGTACCGGTTGCGGTTACAAGAACAGTAATATCTCCTCGCTGAACCTTCTCTGTTTTAAATTGCATTGAGTCTGACTTTTTTACTTTTTTCAAGATAGCAACCGATATCAATAGTGCGACGAGCAAGCCTGCTATAATAAGCCAGCGTTTCATATGAACCCTTTTACTGGAGAGCTTATCGATACCTATGATTTTGCCGACGTCTGAATCTGGAATTTTTCCACCCTTCATTTTTTTCTCCTGCGAAACGTTTTCTATTTCTCTGCAGAGGCGTAAGACGTCCATCCTCCTCCGAGGGCCTTGTATAACCGAATGAAGTTCGAAGCGACGGTTCCGTCACTCTGGGCCAGCTCGTTCTGGAACGATAACAATGAGCGCTGCGCATCAAGCACATTGCTGAAATCCACGAGGCCTGCCTGGTATTCCTGCTGTGCCAGCTCAACGGCTGACTGGGCGGCCTCGACCGACTGCTGCAGGTTATAATTTCTGTCCTGTTCATCAGCATAAGCCACAAGAGCATTCTCGACTTCCTCCAGTGCGTTCAGAATTGCGGATTCGTAATTGATTAGAGCCTGCTCCTGCAGTGCCGACTGGACTTTTATATTCTGGCGGATAGCTCCGGCATCAAAGATTGCCCAGCTAGCGGCTGGGCCGCCGCTTAAAACTTGGTCGCCCGTCGATGTCAAGTTGTTGGTCAGTCTATTGAATGAGACGGCTTTTGCGCTGATGGAACCGGCCAACGTAAATTTGGGATAAAGGTCCGCTGTAGCTACACCGACATTTGCAGTTTGTGCAGCCAGCTCTCTCTCGGCTTGTCTTATATCAGGTCTTCGCCGCATCATATCAGCCGGCACGCCGACAGCAACCTGTGGAGGAATTATTGGTATAGGCTCGGGATTTTCCAGCACTTCGTGCACTTCTCCGGGCTTGAGTCCGAGAAGCACCGCAATGCGATTCATCGCCTCCTGCAGGCCTGTGTTCAGAGTTGGGAGCTGTGAACGAGTGCTTTCAAGATTGTAACGGGCCTGCTGTACGGCAAGCTCATCACTTAATCCGGCCTGGTTTCTGAACAAGATTAACTGGTAAGTCTCCTGCTGTGCACTAAGATTTTCACGTACTGCGTCAAGACGGGCCTGATAGGTTCTTACTTCGATATAGTTCAGGGCAACTTCCGAAAGCAGAGTGACAATCACATCATGTAAATTTTCCTCAGTTGCCTGCAAGGTTGCATCGGCGGCTTCAATTGAACGCCGAACACCTCCGAAAATATCTATTTCCCAACCTGCATCAAAGCTCGAGGAGTACAGCTGTGTTGTTTTGCCTGTTCCGGTATCTTCGCTGCTGCGTGTCCAGGTGTCCGAACCGGAGAAATTTAGATAAGGGAACAATGATGCCTGGGCAACGGCCCTGCTTGCACGTGCCTGTCGCAGCCTTGCCCAGGCATCTTTAATGTCGAGGTTGCCTGCTACGGCTCGCTCTATGAGGCTCGAGAGGCAAGGGTCATCTAACGTTTTCCACCATTTGGCCAGTTTTTGCGGGTTCATTTCATCGGCGGTCAGGCCTCCCTTTAGCTCTGTATGCCAGTTTGAAGAGGCCGAAGTTTCCGGCGGAACGTAATCAGGCCCAACCGGAGCACAACCATTTAGTGTAAAAAGAGCACAAGCTGCGGTGAACAACAAAAAAACTTCAACGGCGATAACTTCGTGTCGATATTTCATTGATTAATCCTGTTTTACCAATTTTCGGTTACTTGTTTTTGATTTTTTCTCAGCCTTGCGTCGGACAGCGGCAATACCAGCCAGTGAGAATGCAGTTATATGCTCAGCCAATTCATCGATAAACTCGTAATGCGGTTTGTTACTTTTTAGAAAAGGAGGCAGCTTATTGCGTCCCCTTGCGAATCCTATTGCGAAACATTGATGAACCACGCTCAACTCGCAAAATCTCAGGTCCTGCTCGCTCGCATTCGTGCCCAAAAGCTCTTTAATGATTTGTTCTGTTCTTTGCCGCAGGGAGCGTATCGAATCATGTAAAATCTTTTCAATTACGTCGGTTGGCTCAGCAAGCTCATGTAAAAGTATTTGTCCTGCGCGTCCCAGCCTGCCGTCGTCGAGAATTCGATGTAAAGAGGAATGAATCAGTGCGTGAAGGCGTTTTTCAGCAGATGCATCCGATGGTAAATCACCATCCGGCGGGTAAACCTGCATTGCCTGCTCAAAGGCATTTCGCCATACCATTGCGTACAGCTCATCCTTGCTTCCAAAGTGATAGTTTACGGCTGCTACGTTGCTCCCTGCCCGCCTGCAGATTTCAGCTACCGCCGTATCACGGTAACCTTTTTCCGCAAAGACTTCCGAAGCAGCTATAAGTAACTTTTCTCTGCTTTTTACACCATCTCTTCTGATAGCCATAAAGCCCTCCTCAAATCTATTATATATTTTAAATAATTATTTGAAATAGTCAATAGAAATAGTAAATTTTTTTGCAAAGTTATAAAAGGTCTCATAATTCATCTGAGTCTTCAGATAAAAAAGGCGGTGTGTATGGTGGAGTGATATTATTTATTTGGCGATACAGGGCTCGAACCTGTGGCCTCAAGGAAATTAGTGTTTTTATCCAGAAAGTTATTTATCAACATTGTATAATGTATAAAATATGGGGTCCAATAGAAGGGATTTTCCGTTAAGTGAGATTATGAAAGGTTTGCGATGTTAAATAAAAAGGTTTTATTGGTTTCTTTCGGGGGTTTTGTTGTAGTTTTTTCCTGTTTTTTATTAGCACAAAAAAATGATAAGAAGAAGCTGCAGAATGAGCCTGTAAAACTGGATGTTACCTTTTTTCCTACGCCATACGATGTTGTTGACAAAATGCTGGAACTGGCTGATGTAAAAAAGGATGATTTGGTTTATGACCTTGGCTGCGGGGACGGCAGGATTGTAGTTACGGCAGCCAAGAGATATGGATGCAAGGCTGTGGGTTTTGACATTGACCCTATGTGTATAAAAGAGTCGATTAAGAATGCGCAAATCAGTAATGTTGAGGACCTTGTTAGAATTGAAGAAAGGGACATTTTTACTGTCGATGTGAGCGAGGCAGACGTAATAACTCTTTTCCTTCTTCCGAAGCTAAACGTGAGACTTATCCCACAACTGAAAAAACTCAAGCCAGGTGCACGCATTGTATCGCATAATTTTGATATGAAGGGTGTCAGGCCTGACAAGGTTATAGAATTCATTTCCAGTGAGGACAGAGAACAACATACAATCTATTTGTGGACAGCTCCGATACAAAAGGAAGATTAGACATAGGAAATCAGCTTTATATATATAATTTATAGTTGGATTTCCGGGAGTGTTATTTTTTATTTGATGCTATATTCAGGAAACAATAACATCAGGAATGTTATAATCGATTGGGCGATACAGGGTTCGAACCTGTGACCTCACGGGTGTGATCCGTGCGCTCTAACCAACTGAGCTAATCGCCCTTACACAGATATTAAATCAAAAGATGGTTGAGCTTGTCAAGCCTGAATCGTCAATTCTAAAAAAGCGTGTAAAAGCCAATTTAATGAGCAGTGACAAGGCTGACTTTTCCGATTTTTACGCCCTTCTGGCTGAGCAGGTGTTCGGCGAGTTTGTGTATCTGTGAGACCTGCCCTTTCAGTACAATCACCTCCAAACAGTCATTCTTGTCGAGGTGAACGTGTGTGGAACAGACTGTTTGTAATAAATGGGTATGCTGCAGATGCGTTAGTTTCTGCAGCAGCTTTGTAGCGTGATGGTCATAGACAAGACAAACGGAGGCGATGGCTTTTGCCTTCGGCTTTTTTATTTTTTCTCTGCTTATCTGCTGACGGATAAGGTCGCAGAAGGCCTGCGAGCGATTCTGATAACCCTGCTTTTTTATCAGTTTGTCAAAGCCGGATAATAAATCCTTTTCAAGCGAAATTCCTATTCTTTCAAGCTGAGACATTTTTAAGCTCCTGTTACAGTTAAACAGCCCAACAATTGATTACAGCTACAATAATCAGCTTATTTTACAATTTAAAAAAAATTTGAAAAGACTTAATTTATTTCTTGACATCGTAGCACGAATTTAATATTTTTATGCGCAAATATTGTTATTTATAGAGGATTTTTTTGAAAGGGGAGAATGGTGAGCTGTAAAAAGGCCTTGATTGCATGTTTTTTTGTGTTAGCGATTGCAGGTGTCAGTTATGGTCTGCATGAGCTGGAGCCGCTGTGGAAGAGAGAAAGCCTGACGGGCGGTTTTTTCGGTCTGAACAAAGAGCTCGAGGATAAGGGTATTGAGTTCGGCTTTGCTTTAACGAATGTTTATCAGCAGAATGTGCGTGGCGGACTAAGTAAACACGACAGAAGCGGCAGGCTATCCGGCAGCTATGACCTCGAGGTGCTTGTTGATATGGAAAAACTGCTGGGCTTCGATGGCGGAAGAGTTTATCTGCTTGTCGAAGGCGGCTGGCCCGATACAGCAGGAATAAATGATGAGTCGGTCGGCAGCAGCTGGGGAATAAATGCGGATGCAATCGGAAACGAGACGGCGATAGTCAAGGAGCTTTATTATATCTGCCAGCCGTTCGGTGAGGCAAGTGAATTGATGGTAGGCAAGATTGATTTTACGGGTTATTTCGATGCAGCTAAATATGCGAATGATGAGATAACACAATTTTTAAATGCGGCCTTCGTTGATAACCCTGCGATACCTTTTCCGGAGTATAGCCTTGGTTTGGTGCTTACGTATTACCTCAACGATGATTTGTATTTGATGGGCGGTATAGCGGATGCACAGGCTGACGGCAGAGAAACGGGGTTCAGAACGGCTTTTTGCGGTGAAGATTACTATTTTTATATTCTGGAGAGCGGGTTGACAGCAAGGTTTGATTCGGCAAACGGGCCTTTGGAGGGGACATACAGGGCAGGTTTATGGAATGACGCGCAGCCGAAAGCAAATACGGATTCGGCTGATGCGGGTAAAAGCTATCGCGATGATGTCGGCTTTTACCTCAGCTTCGACCAGATGCTGAAAAAAGAAAATAACAATAGCGACGATGAACAAGGGCTTGGTGCATTTTTCAGGTACGGCTATAGCCCGAGCAGGACAAATGATATTACAAATTTCTGGAGCCTCGGTTTTCAATATTTAGGTCTTTTCGAGGGAAGAGATAAAGATGTTTTAGGCCTTGCGTTTGGCCAGGGATTTTTCAGCGACTCAGCGAAAACGAGCTATACGGCGGATTATGAGAGTGTGATGGAGCTGTATTACAGCGCAGAGATAGCACCGTGGCTTGTGGTCAGTCCGAGCATTCAATATATTACCAATCCCGGCGGTAATGACAGCGTAAGTGACGCTGTGGTTATAGGCGGCAGAGTGCTTATAATTTTTTAATAAAAAAAGAAAAGGAAAAATATTATGCATATGGCAAATGAACTTTTGTCGGTACCGGTTGCGACAGGGACACTGGCTATAGCTGCCGGCGGGCTCGGGCTTATTTGCAGGAAGGTCAGGGAAGTCGTCAGCTCTGAAAAAACGGCCTTGATGGGAATTTTAGGGGCATTTATCTTCGCTGCACAGATGGTCAATATTCAACTGCCAGCGATGCCGGGGACAAGCGGTCATATGGTTGGAGCGGTACTGCTGGCAATTATACTTGGTCCTCATCTCGGGGCGATTGTAATATCGTCAGTGGTTATAGTACAGTGTCTTATTTTTCAGGACGGCGGGCTTCTGGCGCTGGGATGCAATATTATCAATATGGGCCTTGTGCCGGTTTATGTCGGTTATTTTCTGTATAAGGCGATAACAGTGGGCAGGTTTAGAGCGGTGATTGCATTCATCGGGGCAATGATTGCGTGTGTGCTTTCGGTAGAGGCCGGTGCAGCTCTTGTTTGTGTAGAGGCGGGACTGTCAGGTGTGCTTGTGGTGCCGTTCGGGACATTTTTGATAACTATGTTAGGTGTACACTTTCTGGTCGGTGTTGTCGAGGGACTGATTACGGTCGCCGTGCTTGCATATCTGCAGCAGGTTCGTCCTGATATAGTGCAAGATGCGCTGCAGGGAAAAGTAAGATTGAGCAAAAAGATGGTTATGGTGACATTTATAATATTTACGATTCTAATTGGAGCCGGACTTTCTCTTTTGGCATCCGAATTTCCGGACGGTCTGGAGTGGAGCTATGCCGCGAGGCCTGATGAGCCGGAATTTAAGACAGCGGTTGAAAACAAGGATTCGAAAATCGCGGCTGTAGATGATTTTCAGTCGAAATACAGCGTTCTACCCGATTATACGGTGCGCGGCAGCGAGCTCGGCAAGCTGAATGCAGAAGCTGAGTCATCGAGCGGCTGGACAAGTTTCGCAGGGGTTACGGGAGCAGGGATTACGATGGCTGTTATCTGGTTTTCAGCTTATTTATTGAGGAAAAGAAAGACGGAGGTTGCATAAGGGGCTAAAATTTTCTTTGCCTTTGAAGCACAATAGTTTTTAATCTCATATATGCATCATTCGCATATAGATAAATTTGCTTATCAGGATTCTGTTATCCACCGGCTTGACAGCAGAGTAAAGTTTATTGTAACTGTTTTGTTCACGGCCGTGGTGATTTCACTGCCGCGAACTTCGGTCAGTATATTATTCTGTTACGCGGTCGGGCCTTTCGCCGTTCTGGTTTTGGCCGGTATTCCTCTAAGATTTGTTTTCAAACATATATTAATAGTAAGCCCTTTTATTCTGGTGCTCGCCTTAAGCAGTGTACTCTATGACAGAAGCGAAGTATGGGTAGCATTCGGGCCGTTCTTCTGGGATGTTACAGCCGGCTGGCTTCGATGTTTTTCGATTTTAGGCAAGTTTGTTATTACAATGATGGCTTTGATTGCGCTGGTCTCGACAACCCGTTTTGGTAATTTGCTTTGCGGGCTGCAAAGAATCGGATTTCCAAAGATACTGGTTATACAGCTCGGCTTTTTGTATCGCTACATATTTATCTTAATCGACAGAGCGCATCATATAATTCGTGCGAGGAGCGGCAGAAAACTTAAGAACCTCGGCGTAAAAAAAGAATTAAAGGTCGCTTCATCAATGATAGGCTCGCTTTTAGGGCGCAGTATCGATACGGCGCAGCGTGTCAATATTGCTATGGAGGGACGGGGCTTTGACGGAAACTGGCACAGTATGTCGAGGCTGAGGGTGCAAGCAGCCGATTTGATTTTTATATTTTTGGCGGCGGCTTTTACGGCAGGACTGTTTATTTTCGTTAAACCGATTTTGGGATAACCACATTCTATGCCAAATGCAGTTGAAATAAAAAACTTAACATATAAGTATCCGGACGGGACTGCGGCACTCGAAGATATTAATTTGAGCATCCAGGCCGGTGAAAAGGTAGTACTAATCGGGCCGAACGGTGCGGGAAAATCGACACTGCTTTTAGCGATGGCAGGATTTTTAAGAGGCAGCGGCAAGGTTTTTGTCGATGGGCTGGAAGTTAATAAAAAGAATATAAGAAAGATAAGAACATCAATCGGAAGCTGCCTCGATAATCCTGACGACCAGTTGTTTATGCCGACGCTGCAGGATGATGTCGCTTTTGGGCCGCTTAATATGGGCCTTGATGGCGAGCAGATTGAGCAGAGAGTTGCCGAGGCACTTGAGACGGTGGGTCTTGGCGGGATGGGTGAGAAGGCGCCTCATCATTTGTCGGCCGGCCAGAAAAGAGCAGCAGCGATAGCTACAATACTTTCGATGAGGCCGAAGATAATTACGTTCGATGAGCCGGAAGGCAGCCTTGACCCAAGACACAGAAATAACCTGACAGGATTATTAAAAAAGCTGCCTCAAACTCTCGTTATAGCAACCTGTGATATGAATTTTGCCTTTGCAGTGGCCGAACGTGCGATTCTAATAGACGGCGGACGCATTATCGCCGACGGAGACATTGAAAAGATAATGCTCGACAAGCAGTTAATGACTGAGCACGGCCTTGAAACTCCCAAAAGATGAGAAATGTTCAGGCAGGATAAAATCAATCTTTGCTTGTTACGTAAACGACCTGCTCGGCGAAGAGGTTCGGTGCGAACTTTACGGGACTTTCGCTCGTTTTGGTAAGAGGGATTTTCTTTTCAACTTTTGCTCCGAGCCCTTTGCAAAATTCTTCGAAATCTTTCAGAGAAAGGAAATGTATATTCGGTGAATCGTGCCAGTTGTAAGGCAACTGTTTTGTAACGGGTGCTTTTCCTTTGAAGAAAAGCTGAGCACGACACTTCCAATAGGCAAAGTTCGGAAAGCTGATAATAACTTTTTTGCCGACTCTCAAAAGCTCTTTGAAGACCTTTTGAGGGTTTTTGAGAGTCTGCAGGGTTTGCGACAGGATGACGACGTCGAAAGACTTGTCCGCATAGTAGCAAAGCCCCCTTTCAATATCGCGCTGGATAATGGGGATGCCCCGATTAATACAGGCAAGTATGTAGTCATAATCTACCTCAATACCTTCGGCTTTGATGGCTTTATCTTCGATAAGGTTCGCAAGCAACTGTCCATCACCACAGCCGACATCAAGGACGGTAGTATCCGGCTCGACGATGGATTCGATGATATTGTAATCGACACGAGCCCTTCGGCCAGATTCGAAAAAGCTTGTTTTTTCACTGGGAAGAGATTCAGGAGGTCTTTTAATATCCGGCTTATGGGTCGCCTCAAGGAAGGCTGCTATTAGCCGGCCAAGCGCAACGGGCTCAAGCAGAAAGGCGTCATGGCCGTACGGAGATTCAATATCGCAGTAGCTGACAAGCTTTCTATTTACTGCAAGAGCATCAACAATTTCCTCAGACTGAGCAGGAGTGAACAGCCAGTCACTTGCAAAGCTGATTACGAGAAATCTGGATTTGACATTTTCAAAAGCCTTTTTTAACGAGCCGTAGTCCCTGCTCAGGTCGAAATAGTCCATTGCCTTCGAGATGTAAAGATAGCTGTTGGCATCGAAACGTTCTACGAATGAGCGGCCCTGATGGTCAAGATATGTTTCAACGGCAAATTCGGAATTGAAATCATATCTATACTTTTCTGAATTTCTCAATTCCCTTCCAAACTTCTCTCTCATACCCTGCTCAGACAGGTATGTGATGTGTCCTATCATTCTTGCGATGCCCAGGCCTCTGGCAGGCAGATTGTCGTTTGCATATTGTCCCTGGGCGAAGTCCGGGTCGGCGAGGATAGCATTTCTTCCTACGGCATCGAAAGCAATCGATTGTGCGCCAAGGTGAGTTGTCGTAGCAACGGGTATGGCGGCTTTTACAAAATCGGGATACTCAATAGCCCATTGCAGGACCTGCATACCCCCCATAGAACCGCCAATGACGGCAAGGAGATTTTTTATTCCGAGCTTATCAAGCAAGAGCTTCTGAACCTTTACCATGTCAGCTATTGTGATTATAGGAAAGTCCAGGCCGTAAGGCTTACCTGTCTTAGGATTTGTCAAGGATGGGCCAGTAGTACCGTAGCAGCTTCCGAGAAAATTGGAACAGATTACAAAATATTTATTTGTGTCGATGTTTTTACCAGGGCCTATCTGTTCATCCCACCAGCCGGGTTTGGTGTCGTCGGGGCTGTGGTATCCGGCGACGTGGGAGCCTCCACTGAGTGCGTGGCAGATAAGAACCGTATTATCGCCTGCGTCGTTCAGCCGGCCGTAAGTTTCGTAAGCAACGTCGATGGGAGCCAGCTCTTTGCCGCTCTGAAGCCGCAAGGGGCTATCCTCATCGACAAGACGAACAGACTGAGTTTCGACAATACCAACCGAATTTTTATCAATTTTTGCCATAGCTTAACAAAGTATAACACCAAATTAATGATTGTAAAGAGCAGGAGGAACGAAACAGTTAGTGGTTTTGTCGCCGGAGACAGGGATAAAAAGGTAACGTTTTTTTTATTTAAAATAAAGCAAAAAGGCTTGACATAAGGCTATAGTCGAACATAAATTATAATCAACAGTTTTAATGGAGTCAGATAGTTAAAATTGGTTTTGTATCAATTAACGAAAGGATACAAGATGGCAAAGAGAAGGAAAGCTAAAAAGAAAAGAGCAGCGAAGAAGTCCAGGGCAAAGAAAGGCAAAGGCAGAAAGGGTATGTGGTCAACAGCCGATGTGAACCTGCTGAAAAAGCTTTTCGCTGAAAACCCGACCGCTGTGATAGCCAAGAAACTGAGACGCAGTGTTGATACGGTCAAGAAAAAAGCATCGAGAATGAAGTTAAAGAAGTCAAAGAGATATCTGAAGAAAATCGGCAGGGCCTAAAGCAGGTAACAGGTTACTGAAAGGCTGAATTTGTTTCGCTTCAACGTAGTGATGATGTTACTTTGCTCTGTGTTTGATGACTTGAAGAAAAGATATCCCGAAAGATTGACTGATAAAGGAATCTTTAATTCCAAAAGGTGAGAAGGTTGCTTTTTGCTGATTATATGTTCTATTCGTAAATTCAGCAGTAAATCGTTATAGGAATTAGGTGCCGGCAAGGCTTAAAACCAACTGCTCTATGGCAATATTGGCTTTTGTCCTGCCGGTTTTTATTTCGTAGTCAATGCGGGCGAGGTGCTCTAAAAGAGAACCTATCTGTTCCAAGGTCAACTTTTTAATCTGTTCAAAAAAGGAGTGCTTGTTTGACCATATATTCACTTGTTTTGCAATTTCATCAATCCTTTTGCCTTTCTGCAACAAGGCTTTGGCCCTGAACATTTTGCGTATATGATATGCAAAAGCGCCTACTACTTTGTACTCAGCGGAGCTGTCCGCTGTAAACATTTCCCTCAACCTGCTGACAGCCTGCTGCGAATTTCCGGCAAGACAACTGTCTATAACTTCAAAGGCATTAAAAAGCCGATTTCGGCCTATGAGTGATTCTATATGTTCGAGCGTTATTTCGTTTTGCGTTTGCGAAAATATTGCGAGCTTATCTATTTCAGTATAAAGTCTGCCAAGCTGGCCGCCAGACAGCTCGATTATGAGCTGGGCTGCGTCCCGGCTGAGCTGTTTGTTGTGGGCTTCTGTCGCGTACTGAATAAGGCGTTTCTGAAGCTGGTTTCCCTTAGGCTCGGTAACGGCGAGCAATTTGCCGCATCCGGGGAGCTTTTTAGCAAGTTTAGTATTTGAGGGCCAGCTCTCAACCATCAAAATCAAGGCCGCTGTCGGGCAGGGATTATCAAAATAATCCTCAAGCTGCTGGCGGTTGTCCGATATGAATTTATCCGCATCTCTGATTATAACGACCCTCTTTTGAGCTAAAAATGGGAGCGTCCGCAGCTCATCCAATACTTCGGTAACCGAGATTTGTCTTGGGTCGGCAGTAAAAAGAGCTGTCATTCGTTCATCGGGTGTTAACAGTTTTTCTATAATCCTTTCACATTCTGCGCTAAGCAGTGATGTATCTTCGCCGACAATTACATAAACAGGAAAACTTTGGCTTGCTG
>Ga0315545_1002165_pt1 | contig 18071 bp, 17 predicted proteins | sample SalMarSW160210MG_FD_203096 | JGI IMG/M metagenome (GOLD analysis project Ga0315545, IMG submission 203096) | Salt marsh sediment microbial communities from the Plum Island Ecosystem LTER, Massachusetts, United States - Salt Marsh Sediment SW1602-10 ...
GAGTACCTGGCGATGGGCTTCGTGGCGGCGCCGCCGCTGTTCGAGATGCTCGCCACCAGCGTCGCATTCGGGGGCTTGGCGGTGGCGTTCGGGACCTCGCTCGTGCTCTACGGCATCGCCACCAAGGTTCGCCGCCGGGTCGTCGTCGGGGGCGCCACGGTGGTGCTGGCGGCGGTGCTGCTCATCGCCGTGCCGTTGGCGCCGCTCGTGCCCCAGCTGCACGGCCCCGCCCTGTGGATCGCCCTCGGCGTGCTCGGGGCGCTGCTCATCAGCGCCGCCACCATGATCGAGCGGGGCCGCCGCAGGTTCGCCGAGCTGCGCACCAGTCTCGACGAGCTCACCGCAGGCTGGGAGTGAGCTCGGGTCCTGTCAACTGCATCCATGGAGCGCGATGATGCCGGGCATGAGGACGGAACCGTGACGCGTCGTTCAATCGGAGGTCTCGTCGTGATGCTGGCCTTGCTGGCCACGTCCTGTTCGTCCGACGGCGGTGCGGTCACGACTTCGTCGGCTCCGGCGGTGACCACGTCGACCTCGACCACGACCACCTCGACCACGACCACCTCGACCACCTCGACCACCTCGAGCACGACCACGACCACCAGCTCGACGACCACCACCCTCGCCGACGTTGCCGTCGGCACCGAGTGGGCCTCCACCGATGCCCACTGCCCGGTGTACATCGGCTGCTGCGGCGAGAACTCCAGCGGTCGGCCGTCGCCACCTCTCCCACCGTCCTGGGGTCCATTCCCCTACAACGGGGCTTACGCCTTCGGCATGACCCGGAACCCGGACTGGGCCGGCCCTCTGACCGTCACCCTCTACCGATGGGTGTCCTGTGCGGACAATCCCAACGGGTGCTCACCGGACGTGTTGGAAGGAGATATCACGGTCGACGACTCGACATCGGTTGACCGCACCATTGCACTCGGTGACCTCACGGTGGTCCTGAGCGGCATCGCGGTTCCCGTCACGGAGAACATGAGGGCGCCGATGCGGATCACCGCCGACGGCACCACGTTCGCACAGCTCCTCGAAGAGGTGGATCGTGCTTACGAGGAGTGGGTGAGGGAGCCCATCGCGCAGGGTGAGTCGCCCGAGGAGGTCTACGAACGACTCTGGAATGACGGGGTGGCCGATCCCGCCGTGCCATTCGTCCCGGTCCCGGATGACAGTGTCTTGGCCTACCGGGGACCACTCGGCGCCCTGTTGCTCGTGTACATATGGGCGGGCGACGGGGACTTTTACCCCGCCTCGGCGTGGTCGTCGGAATGCCTCGAGATCGTTGGTGGCGCGCCGGTGCTCTACCTGGATGCCGGCAGGGTCGCCGGCTGATCGGGCTCACACGGGGGCTGTGAGTATCAATAGGCGACGACGTCAGTCCAGCGCCGCCATCTCCTCGGCGTGGATGGCGAGCACCTCGACGGTGGAAGTGTCGGTGTCGTACACCGAGTACCAGCCGGGAGGCTCGTCCGGCGGGTCACCGGTCCAGCCGTGGCCGGGCCGGGCTTCGCCGCCCCACGCCCACAGGTTGTCGCCGGCCAGCGGGCCGCCCGACACCGCCGACTTGTACACCGCGTCGTAGATGGCCTTGAAGAAGAGATCGCGGTGGACGACCGGCGACCTCGGATCGTGGACGTCGCCGTAGGGCGCCGCGTCGCGGACGAGCCCAAACTCCTCCAGCACCAAGGGCATGTCGAGCCGGGCGGCAAGGGCTGAGTGGTGGTCGAAGTAGTCGAGCGCGGTCGTCTCGGCCTTCTCGTATCTGGCGGACTGCCACGGGCAGAACCATCCCCAGTTCTACGGCCAGATGTGGATGGTGGCGTAGTCGATGTCCGGCCCGTCGTGGGCCTCCACGAACCGCACGCCCGACGCCGGCGCCTTGCCTTCGACACCGGTGGTGACGAGATGGTTCGAGTCGAGCGACTTGATGAAGGCGGCGGTGTCGTCGACCCACGCGCTCGGGTACTGCCGTGGCTCGTTGGCCAACTCCCAGGAGAAGATCGTGGGGTCGTCCCGGTAGGCGAGGCCGGTGCAGGAGTTGACGCGCTCGACGACCGTGGTGATGTGGTCGTGGTACCAGGCTTGGCACCCGTCGCAGGCGTAGAACCCGGCCGAATATGCGATGAACCGACTCCAGTTTCCCGGGTAGGGGATCTGGGAGCCTTCGAACCACGAGACGTACTGCGCCATGCCGCCCGACCAGTGCCAGAAGTTGTTGAGTTCCATCACCGCATGCATGCCCCGCGCCGCGATCTGAGCCAGCAGGTAGTCGAGGCCGTCGGACACCGCCTCGTTGTACTCGCCGGGCTCGATCATGAGCGCTGGAACCATGCGATAGGGCTCGGTGTCGGGCCCCTCCGACGCGGCCATCACCCGCAGGTTCGTCACCCCGAGATCCTGGAGGCGGTCCAGCTCTGCCTCGAGCCGGGCCCGGTCGCCGTTCTCACCCTCGATGCCGAGGTTCATGCCCTGCCAGAGGTTGGCGCCGACGAAGCGGTAGGTCTGCCCGTCGACCACGAACCGTGTCCCGTCAACGCCGACGAACCCCGAAAGAGTGTTGGCCGAGGTCTGACTGGTGGTCGTGGCGGTCGCGTCGGAGGTGGTGGTCACCGGCGCCGAGGTCGTGGCGGTCGCGTCGGAGGTGGTGGTCACCGGCGCCGAGGTCGTGGCGGTCGACGCGGCGTCATCGATGGGCCCCGAGTCGCGGAACACGGAGATGGCCACCGCAGCCAGGACGGCGACGATGGCGATCCCGGCGACAACGGTGAGTACCTTCTTGCTCGTTCTCCGCCAGCCTCCATCGGACCGGCATTCGCCGGCCGCAAGTCGTTTGTCCCTGCCGCCAATCTAGGGGAGCGACGCGGGTCTGCCTCGACCCGTCCTGCCGCGACCCAGCGCGATCTTTCTTGCCAATCGGCCCGCCATCAACTCCCCGAAGTCGCGAGAATCAGGAGAGCCCGATCACGAGAGGAGGGGGCCGTTGTGGATCCCCTGAAGCTGTCACACGACATCTACCAGACGCTGGTGAAGATCGCCGGCCCGCCCGCGGTGGCGATGCGGGCTTGGGACGGGACGACCTGGGGACCCGATGACGCCGCGGCCACGATCGTGCTGTGCCATCCCGCGGCCCTGCGATCGCTGCTGCTCCCGCCCACCGATCTCACCGCGGGCGAGGCCTACATCAACGATGACGTTGACCTGGAGGGCGACATCCTGGCCGTCCTCGAGTTCGCGGCGCGGCTGGAATCGGTGCCTCGGCGCCGTCTCATGGCGTTGCGTCTGATGCGCACCATCCGGCAACTGCCCGAGCCGGAGAGGCACGAACAGGCCCGGCCCATGATGCGAGGCCGTAGGCACGGCAAACGCCGCGACAGGGAGGCGGTGAGCCATCACTACGACGCTGGCAACGAGTTCTTCCGCCAGTTTCTCGATCCCGACCTCGTGTACTCCTGCGCCTACTTCCTCAGCCCCGACGAGCCGCTGGAGCAGGCACAGCGCCGCAAACTCGACGTGGTGTGCCGCAAGCTGGAGCTCGCGTCCGGGATGCGATTCCTCGACGTCGGCTGCGGTTGGGGCTCCCTGGTGCTCCACGCCGCTGCCGAGTACGGCGTCGAAGCCATCGGCATCACGCTCAGCGCCGAGCAGGCCGAGCTCGCCCGGGAACGGATCGCGGCGGCCGGCCTCTCCCATCGGGTGACGATCCTGCGCACCGACTACCGGGAGTTGCACGGCAAGTTCGATGCCATCGCCTCGATCGGCATGGTCGAGCACGTCGGGGAGCGGCAGCTCAAACGCTACTTCCGCCGGCTGGGAGAGATGCTCGAGCCGGGAGGCCAGGTGCTCAACCACGGCATCACGACCCGGGACCGCTCGCGCCGGCGCGGCCGCAAACCGACCTTCGTGAGCACCTACGTTTTCCCCGACGGCGAGTTGGTGCCGATTGAGCGGGTCGTCGGCCCGGCGGAGCGGGCCGGATTCGAAGTCCGCGACCTGGAGAATCTCCGAATGAGCTACGCCCGCACCCTGCGCCACTGGGTCGCCAACCTCGAGCGAAATCGAGAGGCCGCCGTGGAGGCGGCCAGCGAGAAGGTCTACCGCATCTGGCGCGTCTACATGGCCGGGTCGGCGATTGCGTTCGAGAGGGGCGGCATCTCCGTCTACCAGATGCTGTTGTCGAAGACCGATCGCCCCTGGCGCTACGGTCGGCGCCGGCTGCTGGCGGCCGACGACGAGTGAAACCTCCGTCGATCACCCGGGAGGTCGCCGGTTCCTCCCACTGCCAACCCAGGGTTGGGGTGTTGGGTTTTCCGGCTTGTCAGCCCACGGTTCGGCGCGTCGTGCGTGCCGTCTGCGAACTGTGGGCTGGTATACCGGGTTTTGCCCATTACCAACCCAGGGTTGGGGTGTAGGGTTTCCCGGCTTGTCAGCCCACGGTTCGGCGCGCCTTGCCTGCTGTCCGCGAACTGTGGGCTGGTATGCCGGGTTTTGCCCATTACCAACCCAGGGTTGGGGTGTAGGGGGCTTCGTGGTGGTGGATCGGGCGTCGCACCACCGTGGCCGACCGGACTCCGGTCGCGCGGTGGCGCTGTCGCGTTCAGCCGGCGAGGGCGATCTCCACCGAGGTCCCGTTCGTGAGGTTGTCCGAGATTGGGCACCGGTGATCGATCTCTTCAATCAGCGCGGCTTTCTCGTCCGGCGACAGGTCCGCATCGATGGTCACCTCGGCCCGGATGGCGGAGAAGCCGACCCGGTCGGTGCTCTCTTTGCCCAGCAGGCCGTCGAGGTTGAGGTCGCCCTCCACGTTTGCCGTGATGCCGCGAATGTCGAGCCTGCGTTGATTGGCGATGATCCGACCGATCGCGGTGATGCAGCCACCGAGGGCGACGAGCTGAAGATCGAGTGGCGAGGGGCCAGCATCGGTGCCGCCGCCGCCAACCGGCTGGTCGACGATGACCGTGTGGGAGCCCGCCGTGCACTCGGTACGGAATCCGCTTCCTTGAGTGGCGACCACCTGAGCGCGTTTCATCGGCATTCAGTCCTCCAGACGTAGGCACCGCTGCTCATCAACCCTCCCCACAGGGCCCGCAACGGTGGATTGTTCTCTCCGTTTCGTACCCTACCGAGGAGGCGCCGGCAGCCCAAGTCAGCGTCCGTGCAGGCCGAGTCCACATGCGCCGCCGCATGACCAGGCCTTGCGTCGCGACAATCACCCCATGACACCGAGAATCACGACCGAGCAGCGGCGGGCCAGGCTGGGGATCCGCCACCACCTGGCGGATCCCATCCCGGAGGTGGTCACCGTTGCCTCCGACCTGATCGGGCTCCACTCCTCGGATCCGGCGACCGTGTACCTGGCGGCGCGCCCCCGCACCCGCGGAGACGTGACCGCCGCTCTCGATGCTGCGCTGTACGAAGACAAGACGCTGGTGCGAATCCTCGGCATGCGGCGCACGATGTTCGTCGTTCCGACGGCCGATGCCCCGCTGCTCCAGCACGGCTGCGCCCAGGCCTACGTGCGGAGTGAGCGCAAGCGGCTGGCGGGCATGCTGGAGAGTCAGGGGGTGGCTGACGACGGCGAGGCCTGGCTGGACGCCGTCGTCACCGAGACGTTCGCCGCCATCAGGAGGAGAGGCGAGGCCACCGCCACCGAGCTGCGCGGCGACGTTGCCGGACTCCGAGAGCAGCTCGTCTTCGGGGAGGGCAAGAAGTGGGGCGGCACGGTGGGCGTGTCGACGCGGGTGCTGTTCTTGGTGGCGACCGATGGCACGATTCTGAGAGCCCGGCCGAAGGGCTCATGGCTCTCCACCAACTACCGGTGGACTACCACGAGCCACTGGCTGGGAGCACAGATCCCGATCGTCGATCCGGCGGAGGCCAGGGCGGCACTGGCAGGCCGGTGGCTCGCCACGTTCGGCCCAGCCACCTTCGATGACCTCAGGTGGTGGGCAGGTTGGACCGTCGCCAAGACCCGCAAGGCCCTAGCCGCCCTCGACACCGTCGGCGTCTCGCTGGAGACGGGGGACGGTATCGCCCTTGCCGGCGACGTCGATCCCATCGATGTGCCGGCTCCGTGGGTTGCCCTTCTTCCCGGCCTCGATCCCACCACGATGGGCTGGAGGCATCGTGACTGGTACCTCGGCGAACACCGCCGCGCGCTCTTCGATCGCAATGGCAACGCCGGGCCGACAATCTGGCACAACGGCCGGGTCGTCGGCGGCTGGGCGCAGCGCGCCGACGGGGAGATCGCCTACCGGCTCTTGGAGGACACCGGCGCTGAGGCCAGGGCCATGGTGGAATCCGAGGCGGGGCGCCTCCAATCTTGGCTGGAGAACGATCGGGTGACGCCTCGTTTCACTACCCCGCTCCAGAGAGAGCTGGCGACCTAGGTGTTGCTGAGAGCGCGCACCGGTGCCGGTCGCGAACAGCCATGCTTCCCGATTCGAACCGGTGGTGGCAACGTGCGAGAGTGAACCCACTCGAGGCCCAAGGGGGCTGATCATGGGCGTTTCTCCGAGCAAGCGGGCGGCCCGCACACTGGCGCTGTTGAGCCTGATAGTGGCGGTGCTCACGCCGGTCACAGCCGGCGCCGACGAGTTGGGAAGCATCAGCGGCACGATGCGCGACGTGGCAGGCGACGTCGTCGATCAGGGGCACGTCGACCTCTTTGACGAGAACATCGACTACCTGTACACGGTGGATGCCACCTCCTACGGCACCTACACCATCGACGACCTCGCGGCGGGGACCTACTACCTCGTGTTCTGGAACGGGGACGACGAATTCCTCTGGGACTACTTCGTCGAGGCATACCGGGAGAAGCCGCTTCTCGGCCGCGAACTGCCCACCCCGGTGGTCGTGGGCGATGGAGAACATGTGACGGGGATCGACTCCAAGCTGCGGTGTCTCTTCGACGACATGTTCGGACACACCTTTCAGGAGGAGATCTACTGGATGGGCAACACCGGGATCACCCAGGGATGCAATCCGCCGCTGAACTACCTCTACTGTCCCGACCGGTACGTGACCCGGGGGCAGATGGCGGCGTTCCTGGTGCGGGCGTTCGGGCTGACCATCCGGGACACGCCCGGTTTCGTCGACGACGACGATTCGATCTTCGAGGCCGACATCGAGAAGCTGGCCACGGTCGGGATCACCAAGGGCTGCAACCCGCCGACGAACGATCGTTTCTGCCCCGACGATGTGGTCACCCGGGGGCAGATGGCGGCGTTCCTGGTGCGGGCGTTCGGGCTGACCGCTGTCGACCCCGGCGTCGGTTTCGTCGACGATGACGATTCGATCTTCGAGGCCGACATCGAGAAGCTGGCGACCGCCGGGATCACCAAGGGCTGCAACCCGCCGACGAACGATCGCTTCTGTCCCGACGATTCGGTGACCCGGGGGCAGATGGCGGCATTCCTCTACCGGGCGCTCGTGCCGGGCACTTGGAACCCTCGCACTTCATCGGCGCTCTGGCCATCACCGGCGGTCGTCGCTGAACCCTGAGCCGGCCGTTCCGGGATCAGGGGATGGGGACGCTCTCTCGCCACCAATCGAGCAGAGCGGCGTCTCCTTCGACGGTGATCCCGTCGCTGCCACGTCGATTCCACAGCAGGGGATAGAGATCGGTTGCTCGGCCCGAGAGGCTGCAATCGGCGGTGCTGCCCTCACGTGAGGCGACGATCGACCCCGACCCGGCCCTCACGAACCAGTCATCGCCCGTGTCACGGGCGCGCACGTGAATCGTGACGGCGCGCCCTCTCGGGGTCTCTACGGACCGTTCGTTCAGCATGCCGGCGAGGAGCTCGTCGATACCGTCGGCAGCGAACTCGGCATCACATTCCGAGTACGTCCCGGTGGGGCTCTGGGCATCGATCCGGTGGATGGTGGTCTCGTGGGCCTGGCGTCGCGACCACATCAGGAGCGACGACGGGGCCGGGAGGAACGTGAAGCATTCAAGGTCGGCTGGTGCCTCGGAGAGTGCCGTGACCAGCCGGCGGTGCCCTTCGCGAAACCACTCGATCAACTCGGCGTCGCCGGGCCATGACCCCACCACCTCGGTGAGCTCGACGAACCACTCCTCGGTGCGAGGTGTGCTGACGATCTCGGTGGCCCAGCGATGGACTCCCCCGACGTGATGCACGAGGTTTCGCATCGCCCAGCCCGGACAGGTGGGGATCGGTGCCTCGGCGCCCGCCGACTCGGCCGCTTCTGCCAGAAGGGGACCCTCGGCGTCGAGCCTGTCGATGAACGAGGAGACGGTCAGGGGGTCGGTCATTGTCGTGTCCTGTCTCGCGGCGCATGCCCGGGCACGGCTCGATTGTGCCGGAACACTCGGCCGCCGACGAATCGGTGCGACCGGAGGTGGCGTTGGAGCCGAGGGGGGAGGTGGTCGCCGCACCACCGGGAGCGACGGCGAGGAGCCGTCACCCTGCCCAGGGCTCGACCAGGGAGGCGCCGTCGGCCGCGGCACAGACGTAGACGGCCGGATGATTGCCGGTCTCCTGCTCATACCGGGCCGCCGCAGCCGCAGCGAAGTCGGCAACCCGCGCTTCTCGAACAAGTGCCACCGCACACCCGCCGAAACCACCCCCGGTCATGCGGGCGCCGAGGCATCCGGGCGAACGGCGAGCGGCGTCGACGAAGGCATCGAGCGCCGGGCTCGACACCTCGTAGTCATCGCGGAGACTGCGGTGCGACGCATCCATCAGCGATCCGAGGCGCTCCGCATCACCGTCGGCCATGGCGGCGGCAGCCGCCACGGTCCGCTCGTTCTCGTCCACGATGTGACGTGCCCGCCGCAGCACCGTCGCGTCCAGCGACAGTGGCGGCCGGGCGAGATCGGAGGCGTTGAGGTCTCGCAGGCTGGCGACTCCGAAGGCGGCAGCCGCGGTCTCGCATTCGGAGCGGCGCTGGTTGTAGGACGACTCGGTGAGGCGGCGGCGCGTGGCGGTGTCGAGGATCACGACGGCGGTTTCCTCGGGCAGTGGGCGCGGGTCGCGCTCGAGAGTGCGGCAGTCGATGAGGATGGCATGGCCGGCCACCCCAACGGCCGAGATGAGCTGGTCCATGATCCCGCTGCGCATCCCCACCCACTCGTTTTCGGCGCGCTGGGCGACGACGGCGGCCTGCACCGGATCCCAGTCGAGCCCGGCGAGGGCCGAGAACATCCGGGCGACGCCCACCTCGAGGGCTGCTGACGACGACAGGCTCGCACCCAGCGGAATGCTCGACGCCAGGGCTCCGTCCCATCCGGTGAGGCGGTCGGCTCCCAACGACCATGCGACGCCCTTGACGTACTCGATCCAATCCGGAGCGCCGCGCTCGAGGGCCGCCAGCGCGAAGCCGCTCTCGCTGAATCCCTCGGAGGTCAGCTCGACCACCCTGTCGGCGCGTCGGCGGCCGGCAATGGCGGTGTGGAGGTCGATGGCCATCGGCAGCACGAAGCCGTCGTTGTAGTCGGTGTGCTCGCCGATGAGGTTCACTCGCCCCGGGGCGCGAACGACGAGATCGGGGTCGCCGCCGAAGCGGCCGCGGAACAGACCGATGGCCCGAGCCTCGGGTGTCATCACCGAGCCGAGCCGGAGTCGGGGATGTCGATCATTCGGCGACCCGCACCTCGGGTCCCAGCTCACGGAGGTGGGCCAGCATCTCAACCGGGGCCGAGCTGCCGGTGATGATGAGGTCGACGTCGCTGATGTCGATTACCTTCGCCACCGAGATCTTGCCGAGCTTGGTGCCGTCGGCGACCACGATGCAGCGTTGGGCGGCATTCACCATGCTCCGCTTCACCGCCGCTTCCGGGAGGTTGATGTTGGTCACGCCCTCCTCGGGGTGGAGGCCGTTGCATCCCAGGATCACCGTTGACACGTGGATCTCGCCGATGATGGCGCTGGCGAGTGGGTCGACGAGCGAGTGTTGCCGCGGCCGCAGAGTCCCTCCGGTCACCACGACGGTGAACCTGGGGATCATCGACTCGAGTGCCATCGCGATCGGGAGACCGTTCGTGAAGACGACGACGTCGTTGAGGTCGGAGCGGGCGACGAGGGCCTTGGCGACCGCGGCGGTGGTGGTGCCGACGTCGAGGAGCAGGGTCTCTCCCGACGAGATCAGGCCGGCGGCGTCCCGCCCGATCGCCTCCTTCTCCAGCGCCGAAGCGCCCTCGGCCTGCTCGAAGGTCTGCTCGGTCTGCGGGGAGGAGGCGGTCACGATGGCGCCGCCGTGCACCCGCTGCAGCATCCCGTCGCCGGCGAGCCGATCCAAGTCGGAGCGAACCGTCACCTCGGAGATGCCGAAGAATCGGCTCAGGTCGGCGACGCGCATGAACTCGCGTTCTCGCACCATCGACAGCATGCGGGTGCGGCGGATCTCCGCCGGCACCAATCGTTGGGACTGCTCCATCCGGTCTTCTGACGCTCGTGAGCCAATTGTGGGCCAACTTATGGCTTCTTACGTTTTGTTGTCAAACAGCCTTCGATGTTCCGTGTTTGACAAGGACTCGAAACCAGGCGCAGGTTCGGGAGTGATTACCCCCCCTTCAGAGGAGGAGGAGACTGAATGCGCACACGTACCAGCCTTAGGCTGTTCGGCGCAGTACTCGCATTTGCCTTGATCGCAACGGGTTGTGGCGGCGGCGACGACGACACGACAACGACTACCGGAGCAGCGGACACCACGGCGCCTCCAGCGGCGACTTCCGAGGTGAAGTGTTCTCCTGGTGGACGGGCGGCGGCGAGGCAGCCGGCCTCGACGCCATGATCGCGGTCTTTGCGGAGACTGATCCGAACATCGAATTCATCAACTCAGCCGTAGCCGGCGGTGCCGGCACCAACGCCCGGGCCGTGCTGGCATCCCGCCTGCAGGCCAACGATCCCCCGGATAGCTGGCAGGGTCACGCGGGGTGGGAGCTGATCGGCACCTACGTGGCAGCCGACCAGATCGAGCCGCTCAACTTCCTCTACGACGAGGAGGGCTGGCTCGACGTCATGCCCGACACGCTGATCCCGCTCATCTCGAAGGATGACAACATCTACTCGGTTCCGGTCAACATCCACCGCGCCAACGTGCTGTGGGCGAACCCGACCGTGCTGGACGAGGCCGGTGTGGAGATGCCGGAGACACTCGACGAGTTCTTCACGGCCCTCGACACGCTGCAGGCCGGCGGCATGGACGCCCCGCTCGCCATGGGTGAGCAGTGGACGGCGGAGCACCTCATGGAGACGATCTTCCTCGCCTCTCTGGGCGGCGACGCCTGGACCGCCCTGTGGGACGGCACCGGCGACTGGGAGGCGCCTGAGGTGACCGAGGCGATCGAGAACTTCGCCAAGGTGTTGGAGTACACCAACGCCGACGCAACCGGCCTGTCGTGGCAGGATGCGGGTCAGCTCGTGCTCGACGGCGACGCTGCCTTCAACATCATGGGCGACTGGCAGGAGGGCTTCTTCCGCGAGGTCGGGTCCGCGCCGGGCACCGGCTACATCTGGGGACCCGTCCCAGGTACCGGAGGCAACTTCCAGTTCCTCTCGGACAGCTTCGTGCTGGCCAAGAACGCCCCGCACCGTGATGCTGCCATCGCGTGGCTGACGGTGGCAGGGTCCTCGGACGGACAGGATGCCTTCAATCCGGTGAAGGGCTCGATTCCGGCCCGCAATGACGCCGACCGCTCCCTCTACGGCGAGTACCTGCTGTCGGCGATGGACGACTGGGCCTCCGACACGGTGGTCGGCAGCCTGACGCACGGCGTCGTGGCGAATGACTCTTGGAAGTCGGAGCTCGAGACCGCCCTCGGACTGTTCCTGGGCGATCAGAACGTCGAGGCGTTCCAGATGGCACTGGCCGCGGCCGCCGCGGCGTCCCCGAGCCAGTAGACGGGGAACAGAGACACAGAGAGCTGGCTCGCCCCTTCGCAAAAGGGGCGAGCCAGTTCTTGTGACAACCGGAACGGGAAGTGATGCAAGTCACCGCCACGGAGGCGCCGCCAAGACACAGACCGAGGTTCCCTCGGCTGCGCCGGTTCAAGCGGGACGGCTCGGCAGGATTCCTGCTCGTGCTGCCGTCGATCATCGCAGTGATGGTCTTCGTCTACGGGTTCATCGCCTGGACGGCCCGGGTGTCGGTGAGCGCCTGGAAGGGCCTGCTTCCCGACTACACGTTCGTTGGAATCGACAACTTCCGCGGTCTCGCCAACGACGCCCGCTTCCACATCGACATTCGCAACACGGCCATCTTCACGGTCGTCTTCATGCTGGGATGCCTGTTCATCGGTCTCGGTCTCGCCATCCTCCTCGACAAGGGCATCCGGGCCGAGGGCTTCTATCGCAGCCTGTTCCTGTTCCCGATGGCGATCTCGTTCATCGTCACCGGGGTGGTATGGCGATGGTTGATGAACCCCGCCACAGGCGACCGCCTCAGCGGCCTCAACCTCCTCTTCCACAAGATCGGCCTCGATGGGCTGATCAACACGTGGCACGCCACACCGACGTGGGGGATCGCTGCCGTCGCCTTGCCCGCCATCTGGCAGATGTCGGGCTACATCATGGCGCTCTACCTGGCCGGCCTGCGGGCGGTGCCCGAGACCCTGCGCGAGGCGGCCCGGGTGGACGGCGCCTCCGAGTTCATGGTCTACCGCAAGGTGGTGATGCCGCTGCTGCGCCCCATCACCCTCAGTGCCCTCATCATCCTCGGGCACATCTCCCTCAAGGTCTTCGACCTCGTCATCGCCATGGTCGGCAAGCAGGTGGCGCTCGACGTGCCGGCCACCTACATGTGGGTCACCACGTTTGACGGCTACTTCTTCGGTCGCGGCGCCGCCATCGGGATCGTGTTGCTGGTGAGCGTGGCGGTGCTCGTGATCCCGTATCTCTTCTTCACCCTGCGTAGGGAAGCAGAGCGATGACCGGCACCGAGAACCGCGCCTGGGTCTACATCCCGCTGACGATGATGGCCCTCTTCTACCTCGTTCCCCTGTTCGTGATGCTCAACGCCGGCTTCAAGAGCTTCGCGGAAGTCGATCTGAAGACGATGTGGAACCTGCCGGCAGGGCTCTCGTTCGACAACTTCCGCGCTGCCTGGGACGCCCTCTCGCCCAACTTGTTCAACTCGCTGCGGATCGCGGTGCCGGCCGCCCTGGCCTCGTCGATCCTCGGCTCGCTCAACGGCTTCGTGCTCGCCAAGTGGAAGTTCAAGGGCGCCAACGTCATCTTCCCCTTGCTGCTGTTCGGGATGTTCATTCCCTACCAAGCGATCATCATCCCGCTGGTCGACTTCATGGAGAACATCGGGCTCGCCGGCGGCTACTGGGGTCTCATCCTCACCCACGTCATCTACGGGATCCCGATCACCACGCTCATCTTCCGCAACTTCTTCGCCACCGTGCCGCAGGACCTGGTCGACGCCGCCAAGATCGATGGCGCCGGGATGCTCAGCACCTACCGTCGTGTGCTGCTCCCACTGGCGATTCCTAGCTTCGTGGTCGCCCTCATCTGGCAGTTCACCTCGGCTTGGAACGATTTCCTCTTCGCCGTGGTGCTCACCGATAACACTCACTGGCCGGTGACGGTGGCCCTCAACAACCTGGCGGGAAGCCAGATCATCGCCTGGAACGTGCAGATGGCCGCCTCGTTCATGGCCGCCGTGCCGACCCTGCTCATTTACATCTTCCTCGGGCGCTACTTCCTGCGAGGCCTCATGTCGGGGGCGCTGAAGGAGTAGGGCTCAGAGCCAGCCGCTCCGGCGAAACAGCCGATACAGCGTGAAGGCGACGCATGCCATGATCCCCGCCACCACGGGGAACCCCCACGCGCTGCTGAGACCCGGTATCCGCGAGAAGTTCATGCCGAAGACCCCGGTAATCAGTGTCGGAACCACAGCGACGGCGACCCAGGCCGAGATCTTGCGCATGTCCTCGTTCTGCCGGACCGTGATCTGGGCCAGATTCGCCTCGAGTGCGCTGGTGAGGAAGTCGCGGAACTGCTCGAGCTGAGATGTCGCTCGCACGGCGTGATCGTGGACGTCGCGGAAGTAGCGGCGGGTGTCCTCGTCGATCACCGGGAGTGACCCGCGCATCAGTCGCCCCAGCGGCTCGATCAGCGAACGCGCCGCAACATGAAACTCCAGGACCTCACGCTTGAGCAGGTAGATGCGCTCGGCGGGATTGGTCCACTCGGGAGAGAAGACGTCACGCTCCACCTCGTCGATGTCCTTGCCGAGGCCGTTGACCACCGGTCCGTAGGCGTCGACGACCCGGTCCATGATGCCGTGGAGCACGACCGCCGGGCCGTGGCGCAGCAGCTCGGGCTGCTGTTCGAGATTGCGCCGCACCGAGGCCAACTCGGTGGCCTCGCCGTGGCGCACCACGACCACGAAGTGAGCGCCCAGGAACACGAGGATCTCGCCGAAATCGACCTCCTCCTCACGGTCCAGGTAGCGGGCGGTCTTCAGCACCACGAACAGGGTGTCGTCATACACCTCGAGCTTGGGGCGCTGTTCGGCCTTCATGGCGTCTTCGACGGCGAGTTCGTGGAGACCGAATTCCTCGCGGACTGCTTCGAACTCCTCGCTGGTCGGCTCCAGCAGACCGATCCACACGAAGCTGCCGGGCGCCGCAGCGGCGGCCCGGGCTCCCTCGACGGGCAACGGCTCCGGCCGGCGCTCGCCGTTCTCGTAGAGAGCGCAGTCGACGATCATCGGGCAATTCTCGCATACACGGCTCCCCTTACTGCGAACCCAGGGTTGAGGCGTAGGGTTTTCCGGCTTGTGGGCCCACGGTTGGTGGGTTTCCCGTTTGTCGTGAACCGTGGGCTGTGGTGCAGGGTTTTCATGTCCACCAACCCTGGGTTGGGTGTAGGGGGGGACTCCCGCCGGCGGGCCGGGTATCTTGGGTGTGTAGCCAACAGGGAGTGAGAGATGCAGCACCGCCAACTTGGTCGCACCGGGCTCGAGGTGTCAGAGGTGGGTTTCGGCTCCTGGGCGATCGGGGGCTCCTGGGGTGAGGTGGCTGAGGACGATGCCATGGCCGCTCTCCACGAGGCGCTCGATCGCGGGATCACCTTTTTCGACACCGCCGACGTGTATGGGGACGGGCGCAGTGAGCGCCTCCTCGCCCGTCTGCGAAGTGAGCGGCCCAACGACGCCTTCGTGGTGGCCACCAAGGCGGGGCGCCGCCTGGATCCGCACGTGGCCGAGGGCTACAACGCCGCCAACATCGAGGGCTTCGTCGACCGCAGCCTCAGGATGCTCGACACAGAGAGGATCGACCTGCTCCAGCTTCACTGCCCGCCGACGGAGGTCTACTACCACCCTGAGGTGTTCGCAGCCCTCGACGACATGGTGCGTCGAGGAAAGGTGCGCAGCTACGGCGTGAGCGTCGAGAAGGTAGAGGAGGCCCTCAAGGCGATCGAGTACCCGGCGGTCGCCTCGGTCCAGATCGTCTTCAACATCCTTCGCCAGCGGCCGGCCGGCCTGTTCTTCCGGGAGGCCCAGGCAAGGGACGTGGGCGTGATCGCCCGGGTGCCGCTCGCCAGTGGCCTGCTCACCGGCAAGATGACCCCGACGACGGAGTTCGCCGCAGACGATCACCGGCGCTTCAACCGTCACGGGGAGGCGTTCGATGTCGGCGAGACGTTCGCAGGGATCCCCTTCGAGGTGGGGCTCGACGCGGTCGAGGAGCTTCGATCGCTCGTCCCGGCAGGAGCGACGATGGCGCAGCTCGCCTTGCGGTGGATCCTCATGTTCGACGCCGTGTCCGCGGTGATCCCGGGCGGCAAGAACCCAACCCAGGTGGCGGACAACGCCGCCGCCGCCGACTTGCCCGCCATCAGTCCCGAGGCGATGGAGCGCATCGACGAGATCTACGACACGTTCGCCAAGGCTCACGTCCACCAGCGCTGGTGACACGGTCGCGGCCGGCCGGGTTCGTGCCGGTCAGTCGAGGTCGATACGGATCACAACGACCTGAGGGAGCTGCTCAGGCGTCGCTCTCGCTGAGTTCGCCGTCCTTTCCCAGCTCGACGCCGTACGGCTTGGCGTCATGGGGGCTCTGCTCGAGGAACGCTTTCACGGTGGGCAGCTCGGCTTCGTCGCCGAGGCTCACTGTGGCCTGTCCCCGTATCACCTTCCCGCCGAGGCGTACCTCCACCTCGGGGTTGGTGCGCAGGTTCTTCCACCAGGTGCGCAGAGCCTTGGTGAGAACGATGATCTAGTCGCCGTTCCGCTTGTATCGCACAGGTGCGGTGTAGCGCTTGGCAGTGCGGCGTCCCGTGACGGTGAGCAGGATGAAGCCCTTCCCGGCGATGCGCTGCAACCCGGGCGTTTTCAGCGCTGCGGTCAGAAGCCGGTTGACCCGGCGCGGCGGCGCCCATGCCGGGACAGTGACGGTGCTCTCGTTCATGGATCCGAATCCTCCGTGCCTTGGGCCGGCCAGCTCCCGCCCGCGGCGCACGGTAGGCGCCTGCGACCGGAGGGGCGAGCTGAACCCCCGTTGGGGTGCGCGTGCAGGCACTCAGCGTCGTCTGATCTCGAGGCCCGTGACGAGGTTGGCGACGAACGGGCAGCTCGCCGGGCCCGGGCAGACCGCCGAGCACGATCCGGGCGAGGGGCACTCATCGGAGCGTTGTTGTGGCCGGCCGTCGGGGCTCAGCTTTCCCGCGGCCCGGAGCGCGGCCAGCATGGCGTCCACCGCAGCCGGCGTCGTGTCCAGACGCGCCGCCAGATCGAGGACGGTCACGGCTCCCCTCGACCGTTCGATCTCGCGAGTCAGGTCGGCGAGCCTCATCCGACCCCCAACAGCAGGCCGCCCTGGTAGACGAGCAGGGCGCCGGTCCAGGCCACGACGGACTGACCGATCACGCTCACCCACATCCATCGGGCTCCGAACTCCTGGCGGAAGGCGGCGACCGCCGCCATGCAGGGCGTGTACAGCAGCACGAAGACGAGGAACGCCATTCCGGCGAGTGCTCCGTGGCCGTGGCTGCTCTTGTCGAAGGAGGAGCGGATGGTCGATTGCAGATGGCTCGACGAGTCGTCTTCCAGGTCGACATAGTTGAGGCCCACCACCCTGGGGATGGCGCGCAACGTGTCTGCCGCGGCGCCGACGAAGCTCGTCCCGATCTCCCGCAGGTCATCCCCGAATCCGTCCGATGTCTCCTCCTCCGCGGTATCTTCGACCGCGTAGAGCTGAGCCATGGTGCTCACCACGACCTCCTTGGCGATGAACCCCGTCAGCAAGGCGCCGGACTGCTCCCACTCGCCGAAACCGAGTGGCTCGAGCGCCGGGGCGATCACCTTGCTGATGCCTCCGAAGGCCGAGTCCTCGACCGGGGTGTCGGCGAAGCCCCCTCCTCCGCCGCTTGGGATGGCGAGCAGGAACCAGACGACGATGCTGGCGGCGAGGATGATGGTTCCGGCGCCCTTGATGAAGGTCCAGGTACGTTGCCTGGTCAGTGCCCACACGGTACGGGCATTCGGCAAGCGGAACTCGGGCAGGACCATGACGAAGGGAGCCGGCTCGCTCTCCCGCAGTACCGTCCTGGAGAGGATGAGGCCGATGAGGGCCGCGACGGCGATGCCGAGCAGGTACATGGAGAACACGACCGTGCTGCGTTGTCCCGCATAGAACACCTCGGCCAGGAGCACGTAGACGGGCAGCCGGGCACCGCACGACATGAAGGGGGTGAGCAGGCCGGTGAGCAGCCGGTCCCGGGAGGAATCGAGGGTTCGAGTGGCGTAGATGGCGGGGACGGTGCACCCGAATCCCACCATCATCGGCAGGAACGCCTTGCCGGGGATGCCGACGGCGCGCATCCCGCGGTCCATGACGGACGCTGCCCGCGCCATGTAGCCGGAGTCCTCGAGCATGGCGAGCATGAAGTAGAGGCCGAACAGCACCGGCACGAAGGCGAGGACTCCACCGACGCCGGCGATGATGCCGTCGACTACGAGGCCCTCGGCCCAGGTTCCGTCGAGTGAGATGGCCTGGAACAGGGCCTCGGCCCAGCGGCTGACCGGGCCCGAGATCGTTGAGTCGATCCAGTCGAGGAACGGCGCGGTCACGTCGGCGGTGACGCGGAGGGTGA
>Ga0315545_1002167_pt1 | contig 18056 bp, 27 predicted proteins | sample SalMarSW160210MG_FD_203096 | JGI IMG/M metagenome (GOLD analysis project Ga0315545, IMG submission 203096) | Salt marsh sediment microbial communities from the Plum Island Ecosystem LTER, Massachusetts, United States - Salt Marsh Sediment SW1602-10 ...
AACCTCCTTCTTTGGTGGGTGCTGTATAATCGTGGGTGCGCCTACGTGTTCGGTGGACTCGATGCCCCCCATACCTAATCCCTGTTTCCGTAGCTTCTTTTCATTGACGGCCAGCTTGCGGGCTTCATGACGGATACGGGGGTCGATAGCCAGACCAATGGGGATGCCGTGCCCGAATAAGATAGCTTGGTCATTGATTACCTTTTCGTGCTTGACCTGCTCCTCTATGAGCTTGGCCTGATACCTTATCGCCGCAGCCAGTTGAAGGGCTGACTCCCAGGGCAATGATAGTTTTCGCTGCCCATCCACGATAAGCGCGACGTCGAGCCCGTCTATCCTTACAGTCGCTTGCACCCTTTGACGTGTGATTAAATCTGCCATTTTTTGCTCCTTATAACTTGAAGATTTTGTTAGCCCCAGCGTCCCAGGCAATCGTGATGTCGCCGCCGTTGGGTGTCACTGGTAGGCCGGTTGCGGTATCTATGTCGGCTAGTAACAGGTCGTTAGTGCCGCTTGCGGTGGCGAAAGCATCTCCGCCGTCCTTACCGATAATGATACCCTCGCACTCCTCACCTGACACGGTAGTCAGCGTAATATCATCGGCATCGGCCACGCCCAGTGTCTTCGTCTTTGAGGCGAAGTTCCCGCTTATGCCGTTAGTAACTCTGGCTGCGGCTGGTATGGTATCCGTGTTCACATACTGGTCAACATCAATAGACACCGTGTAGTCAGTATCATCGTAGAGCATACATTTGATGTCGTCTGCATCCCAGTCTATGTCGCCCCCTAATACCGCTTCCCTTCCCAAACCGTAAAGTGCATTAGCCATGTCCTTTTACCTCCTGTTTGTTTAATAAAAAAGGACGGCCAAAGCCGCCCTATGGATTACCGAGTGTCTAATTGTTACAAGTAAGCGTCTCTATACGCTATATTAAGTGTGCCTGTATTTGAGAAGTCTGTTATCTTGATATGATTATCCGCCCCTGGTATGAGTCTGGGGAACTGTCCACTCAGACCAGCCATATCAGCCGAGCCATCGTTTGTAACTATCCACAATCCAGCATCTATCACCAATGCCTTCCCGTTCCCCACGCTGCCTTCCCACTGTAGCTCCTCTCCTGTGTCGGTATTCTCTACTAAGAGCGTAATAGCGGCTAGGACTTCGCCCGCAGTCAAGGTATAAACGGGTTTCATATAGGCTGTCCCGCCCGGGGTTTCGGTTACGGTCTTTGGGTCGGCATCGATATTAAAATCGCTGCTAGTTCCAGTTACGGCATAAGCCAGAGGGTCGTCAGCCATAAAGGTTAGCTGCCCTTCATAGGCATAGGGGCTGATAATCTCTCCGTTAAGGCTTTGAAATCGGGCTGTCCAGTATCTATCGTCGAAGGCATCGGGAATGAGCTGTTTTGCCTCTCGCTGCCCACAGACTCGTTTTATACTATCCAGGTAGCTCTTTAGCGTAGCAGTGCTGGCTGCTTGAACGATGATGTCGAATACGAGAGACTTACCGGGCAAAAGGGACTCTGCCGCATAGGTCCTATCAGCGAGTTGTGACTGGTCGGCATTCATTAAAGAGGCTATAGCAGGGCTGTTCGTTAAGGCTCTAAGTCCATAAGTGCTCAGGTCGATATTGTTATACTTTAGACTCCAGCTCATCCGCTTATCCCCTGCTTCCTATAATTACGAACCTGAAGATGTTGAAGTTCTACGGCTATCTTCTTTACATCAGGTTCTTCACGAACCACCAGAGTTGCGATATGGAAGTCATTATGGATGGTCTGCCCCATTCTCTCGACTGTCGGCCCCACTGGTTCGGGGCCAGCCTCTCCCGCAATTCCCAGAAGGCTCTTAGATCGCAACCCCCATAATGCTGTAGGCTCAAAGAGAATAGTACCATGTTGATATGTAGGAGCTTCATAAGCTGGGGCGGGGTTTTCCTGAGCGTATTTATGCCACCACTCGGCAAAGGTATATTCTTCGCCTTCTGCTGTCCTCACTCCCATACGAGGCTGCTCTCCTGTAAAACCAGCCGCTTGTGCTGGAGTCAGCATCCCCCCACCGAAACTCCTGAAATACGCCGACACGTCACCCAATACAAGAGCTAGGGCTCTTAATTGCGAGGTCTGATCCCCCACCATACTTGTTGTCGTTGATATAGAACTGCCTAGTGCTCCCTGGGCATCGGCGGCATCCAAAGAAGCCATCTCGAAATCACCTAATCCACCTGAGGCAGCGGCAACTTGTGCATTGTAGTCGTCCAGGGCAGCCGAGCCATCTTTTAGTGACAGCGTCGTATCATCAGCAGCAGCCCCCATCTCCTCAAAACTTGCAGTAGCCTGATTAGAATATTTTGATGCTAGGACTACCCCTGTGATAATCAAGCCTATCCCTGTTGCAAGCATAGCCCAACCTACAGGACCGAGGGCTGCTAGAGAAGCTAGGAATGAAGCCACCAGGTGCCACATCGTAACTATTAAAGTACGCAGAGACACCAATAGCTTAGGTATAGTCATCGCTGAGAGCGTCCCTAGTATTTTAATCAGCGTAGGGGCTAATGCAGACAAAAGAATAAGACCACCACCCATTAAAGCAAAGGCAGCCGAGACAGCTAGACCGATAGTCACCACCTTAAATAATACCGGGTTTAGAGTCTTAATCCACGCGACAAATTCGTTGACCCGCTTGATAACCCAGGTAAGGGGGGGTAAAAGAACATCGCCCATCACAATAGCTAGACCGACAAGACGCTCTTTCATCATATCAAATTGGAAGGAAAAGGTACTAGTCATCTGCTCATAAGCAGCAGCCGAAGCCCCAGCCGCTTCACCCATAGCCGCTAGGTCAGCAGCGAACATTCCTGCATTTTCACCCGCTAAGCCTATGACAGCCGCTACACCCTCAGTCGCACCGATAAGTTGCCGTAGCATCGGCAAACTTCCGCCAGTAGCTTCATACAATGCAGCCATTTGCCCTGCTAATCCGTTTGCCCTCATAGCCTCAACGCTCATTTCAAGGCCAAGAGCTTCGAGTTTCTTCTGCTGCTCAACTGTCGGCGCAGTCATTGACATTATTGCCTGTCTGAGCTGCGTAGTAGCTACATTCGTAGGCACACCCTGTTTAGTCAAGGTCGCAAGGGCAGCAGCAACTTCCTCAAAGGAAACGCCCGATGCTTTAGCTATCGGGGCGACATTAAACAGAGAAGCTGATAGCTCCTCAAAGGTAGTCTTACCACCCTTGACAGTAGTGAACATAATATCTGCGACCCATTGAGCATCCTCTACTGACATCTTAAAGGCATTGATGACCGTAGTAAGACCATCAACCGCCGTCTCGGTATCCGTTACGCCACCTATAGCTGCCTGTGAGGCAACTCTAAGGAACTCGATAGCGTTTTCTTTAGGGACTCCTGCGGATATAGCTTGGTAAAGGGCATGGGTAGCTTCGACAGCATTTATGCCCATTTCGAAGGCAAGGTCTCTCACTTCTTCAGAAAAAGAGTGGAATATCTGCTCAGACAAGAGCATCATCGTGTTGACTTCCCGCATACCTTTCTCAAAGTCTGCGGCCTGTTTAACGGCAGCTCCCAATACGGCGGTAACAATCACCCCGAAGGCCATTACGGCAGCACCAGCAGCAGCGAAGTTTTGCTCTATGCCAGCACAGGTATCAGAAACAGCGCCATCTACTTTCTTTAGTTCACTGTCTAAATCACCAGCATCGCCGCCTATTTTTATTATTGCATCGCCGGCACTAATCGCCATGTTTAACCTCTATACCCGCCTCTTTAGCAAACTGTTCAGCAGACACCTTACGGACAGGCCCTTCGCCTTTATAAAGTGCCTTCTCTCGTTCCTTGCGTTCCACGAGCTTGTCAACCATCAAGACAAACTCTTCGTCTGTCCAGTGTGAAATGATATAGTCCTGAGTTATATGCCATTCGGCCAGTAAAATCTCGAATACTTGGGCTATTGAGGCTTTGTCTTCGGTGGAGCTGCCATTGCTATCGTCTTCACCAGCCCTGGAAGTAAAGGGAAGGCTAACTCCGCTACCTTCTGCCAGGCTATTGCCATCTCGGTCTCTGTAGCAATTCCCTCTATCTCTTCCCTATTAAGATTTTTGGCATAAGCAAAGAAGAGGTTAATCACAGTATCCGGTGTGGACACCAGCATAGAGTTAAGAGCAGCCTCGAATTTATCAGGTTCAGTCGATGATACTTTGGTCGTCTTGGGGAGTTCGACCATAACCTCCCAGACTTTCGCCCTCCAGATGCGGGACTCTTTGATGACAAGGGGCTCTATCTCGAATTCCTTGCCGCCGAAGACCACCTTGATAGGTTCGTGGAATATCTTTTGCTCCTCTGTTCGTTCAGTCATTTTTGCTCCTTTCAGTTTTACGCATCTGTCCAAGTTACAGCATTTGCACCAGAGGCATACTTATAGGCTTTGAAGGTTACGGGCACGATGGTTTTCCCGCCCTTCTTATAGCTCTGGCCTACTGTGCCTGTGGGGTGGACATAGCCCGCATAGAAGGTTCGGGTTGCACCTGCTGGGGCAGTACCGACTATCTTGATGGCGAAGTTTTGGAGTGTCCCACCGCCGAGTGTGATAACGGCACCTGCCCGAGAAGCACCAGCCATAGCTAGTTCGAGGTTAGCCAGCGCTGACTCGGCCATATTACAGGTTATAGAGACATCTTCTTGAGTAAGAACGTGTCCTATAGGCATCGTCTCTTCCTCAACCCTAGTATCCTCAACAGTCGGCGCATATTCTATGTTTACCCCATCCTCTGTGTAGCCCACTTCAGTTACAACACTACCTACAGCCGTTCCAGCCGTAGCGTGATAATACAGAGTCGCTACACCCGTTAATACATTAGCTACTGTTTTAGCCATTTCCTTTTACCTCCTTCTTAGGTTGGATTTGCAACTCTGATAGCAATTACCAGAGTAGTTGAAGCATGGGTAGCGAACTTGAGCTTGACCGTGCCATCCGACTGATTCCAGATGTCGGGTAGGAATGGGCCATAGGCATACATCTTTTTCAGCGTGACTGTTCGGGTGAGTGTAGTTTCTAGCCGCCCATAAGAGTCGGCTATAGCCTCGAAGGTGATGGTATCGCCCGCGCCTGTTGAGACATCATCCTGAACTAGGAGTATGGTTTTGCCGTCATTAACAAACTCAAAGCCATCCGCCCCCTGTGTGTCTGACCCGACCATCAAGGCCAGAAGTTCATCCCCCGCCTTATCCGCCGCCAATACTGTTAATTCCGTGTAAGCCATTATGTTTTACCTCCTCCGTTTTATTAAAAAAGCCACCTATAAGGTGGCTTAGTTTTGGGTAACAAAAAGCCCTCTATATCAAGAAGGCACTGCTTGAATATCTATCTTGAAAAAGGTTACTACCCTGAAATAATTGGGTATGTCCACGTCCTGTAAGTCCTGCCCTTTCACTTCCTCAACTGCACTCAATATCCGATAGGTGTCTGCGCCGATAACCACATTGACATTCTGGATGCCCTGTAAGATGTTGTAGAGTGCACGATAGACTTCCCGAGCCCCGATAGGGTCATCATCCCAGCAGTCGAACTGAACGCTCGGTATCTCCAGTGTCTCTATGTGGGGGTTATCCACACCGCCCCGGGTAAAGAAACTCAAGGCAGGTAAGGTCGCATTCTCTTGAAGTCGAGGGCAGTAAATCTGAGTGCCGACTATATCGGTTAGAGTAGCCTGCCCCACCAGATACGCACGGATGATAGCATTGGTATCTTGGTTCATTTCAGGTTGTCCTTTATCTTCTCAGCGAACTTATCCTGAGTGAAGTGCTTGATTAGTGCAGGGTATAAGTAAGGGAAGGGTTTGAAGCCAGGATGATGCACTGTCTTCCCAAAAAATGATTTCCCGTCAGTGAGGACTTTAGCTTTCTTGGCAGATATTGTATGAGGGCGAGTTCCAACTTCTAGCCATCCGCCATAGCCCGAAGTAGAATAGACACTCCCCGACAGCCCATTAGCCTCACTTGTGATAGACCGCGTATTATGCCCCGTTTTATCCTTGTAAGAGTGGTTATGCTTGGCCTCACTTTCAATATCAAGCACGATATCCTTAACCGCTTTTATCGCCGCATCGTTGACCTTACGTAAGACTTCGGGGGTTTTTATATTGGTGGCTATGTTTACGCTAATATTCATTAACGAACTACCCTCAAATAGCATTCCTTGTGATGGCTCTCCGTGCTGTCCTGTCTATCGGCCACCAGTAGAACTTCATAGGTGATAGCGTCAATGACCACCCTATCCTGCTCAGTAATATCCACGTCAGCGATAAAGAGCTTATAGTCGGCTATCACTACTTCGGCGCCGACCACTACTTCCCTGCCACCAGACGCCATGAGACGGCAATCCTGGGCTGTTAAGTGGTCATCCCATGTCCCAGTAGGGTTGCCATAGGCATCGGTGCCTGTTGTGCCCCACCGCTTGACCGTGCAGGTGTTTATAAGCAAGCCGTCAAAGCTCATTCCGACCCCTCTATAGGTTCGCCTTCGGGAACAGTCGCCAAGTCCATAGAAGCAATCTCAAAGATGGGGGTAGAGGCATCCACTTCTCGGTATTTAGCCGCCAGCTTGAGCTTGTTGTCGGCTGTCTTTTTGGAGTAGGAATAGTCGCCTATCTTCTCTGAGGTTGCGCTATCAGTAATCGATGCCGCCCACGCTTCAAGAGCCGCCGCAGCCGCCGGATAGACCGCTTCACCGTTAAGGGTCAGGAATACCTGAATTTCCTCATCGGTAAAATGGGCTGGTTCGGTGGTATCAGATATTAGAAGGCGCACCTTGCCTATATTGTCATCGGTGTCATAGGTAAAGCTCATATCTCACCTACCTATACGAAACGGTTATATTGCCGACAGTGAACCCTGCAGAAAAGGCGATATACAGACCATGCTCAAGCTCTGCATCGTAAATCAAAGTATTAGGAACAACGAAAACCGAGGTATCCATAATGATAGTAGCTACGATATGTAAAGCATCGGCACCAGCCGCCGAGTCATATACCGTTACTGTGCCCATCGCCTGGGGGTCGCCTCGATTGATAGTTATAGTATGCAGAGTTCCCTTTGCCGTTGTTACCTGGTCTGATGCCATAAGATTTTTCCACGAAAACGGAAACTCCAAAACCGAACTAGGCATAGTTGCCTCCTTTGTACCAAAGCCGACCAGGAGAGGGGAAAGGAGCATCAAACCCACTCCCCCAGTCGGCGAATGGCCGTTAAGATTTAGGCGTGTATATTGGCGTAGGTGGCTCTCCATTCGAGCTTGTTAGCGCCGAATACTTCACGCACACGGTAGAAGATATTGTCAGTAGCAAAGTCGCCACTGAACGGGGACATTAGGGTTCCGCCACCAACACCCACCTTATCACTTGCCTTCATGCAGATTTCGGGCCTCTCATGGCCATCTAAGAAATCGACTTCCATAGCCGCAATGTCAGCTGGATTAGCAAACAGATACCAGCTTCCAGGGTGAGCTGCATCTAAGACTGGCAGGTAGGGGTCGATTACCAGAACGAGTCCATACTGAGCTATGACGTTGGTCATAGGATAAGCCGCCGGTGGGGTTACGTCATCAGAATCAGCCAGCCACATCTTAGTCGTGCTGGTAAGAATCTGGCGCGCGGTGAACTCCAGCGAGGGGCCGACCACAAGGTATTTAGGCCGGTTCATTATCGGCTCACCGTTGGCATCCGTGAAAGCCGCCATGCGCTCTACACAGGTTTCGAGGTTAGCGATAGTAAGAGCCAGCACATCCTCATTGACGGCATTCTCATAGAGATTGCCAGCCGCATGAGTGCCGACATCATTGGCATAAGTGCCAGTTACCAGCCTATGCTCTGTCCTGGTAGCAGCCAGAGCGAACCTTGCAGGAGTATCCTTGAGGGCGCCGAGGTCATCGTTTATCATGGCCTCCCAGCTAATATCGAACTGCCGCCCATATTTCTTGACATAGACAGAATATCGAGTCTCATCCCGTTCGCTCGCCAGATATTCGCCCTTCTCAGCGACTTCAGCTAGATACTGATCGCCGCCAGTTATACCGAAGCGATAGCCTCCCACCTGGGGATAGATTCGTCTTACGGTACTGGCCCGGGTAAATGCCTTCCATACAGGCTCGACTCCCTTGTAGGTCGCTAAGACCTTCCTGTCCAGCACATCACCGAACAGAAGCGGGAAGTCTGAAGTTGTCAGGGCTTCTCGGAGCAGGTATTCGTGCCGATGCGAGGGCAGACGTTCAGCGTTGGTGAGCAGGTCTTCAGTTTCCCTCAGCCGTTCAAAATAGTTTTCAGGTTTTTGTATATCTGAAAGGGCAGTATATCCCTTCCAGTCTTCCATAAGTTTCAATAGTTCAGGCATTGCCTTCCTCCTTGTTTATTATTTTTGAGCAACAAAAAACCCGCCTTAATAGCGGGTTAAGCCAAGTTACCCTTCGCGTTAGCTTATTTTTGGGATTCCACCCCCACAACCTCTGCCTCGTTAATGCGTGTGACTAACTCTGTGTCCTCCCTCGAAAACCCTTTATATGTATTGATAGCTCTTTTTATTCTCTCCCATTCTTCATCTTCTAATATAATCTCAGAATCTTTGCAGGACTCAATCTTTATAGCCAGCATATTTTGCTTGACTAGTTCAGCACTGGTCAATTGCAGTTCCTTGATAAACATTAGATTAAGAATTGAATCCTTGACTTGATAGGGGAGTTGGTAATCAATAATCTTGTCAGGGTTCATATTGTCAGGGGCTTTTCGGGTTACAAGGTAATTAGTTAGTTTTATCTTACGCATACTTTACTCCTTTTTTGTTTGCTTCTTTTATCCTGAAGCACTTGCAAACATCAGCCATTTTTCCACGCCATTGATTTTGCATCGAGCAGCGGACACATAGTTTGCCTCAGTATTTGAAGCCACAACCATATTCCCAGCACCCTCTTCAACTCCATCAATCACTAATAGATAGGCTTTGTCGTCGATGGCTGCTCTCCCTGTTGCATCACCACCATCCACACATCGGATAAAGGATAGTTCCGTAACTGCTGCGGGGTCAGATGCATCACCAAAGGCAAATATCTCTGGCATGATAGCAGCATAAGTACCGCCTAGCATAGCCCCACTGGGTATTCCAAGCGTAGCCCTTACAGCTACACCAAGCCCTGTGATTGCCCCTAAAGTTGTGCTCTCGCCCATACCCAGAGAAAGGTGAGCACCATAGGCATTACCGATTGTAACCCCTACTATATCGGTATAAGCCCGAAGTGAGTTAGCGGTTAGTGTTCCATCACCAGTTAAATACTGGCGGATATAGATACCCTGGGAAGCCCCGGCTGCCGCACTACACTCATATCTGTACTCGCGGAAAGTGTTGGCTAATGCAGTTGTGTAAGGGGCCCCTGATACGCCGACTAACTCTGTTGCATCATCGGGGTCAAAGTGAATCTTGACTGGGATAACATCGGTATCACCGCTTGCAATGGCATAGAGGGCATAACCGAATCTCTGGTGAGTGTTTTTGTTCGGGTTTTTGCTGATTATGCAGGTGGTCTTATTGATAAAAAGTTCGTCACCAACAGCTACGGCCACATTACCATCTTCGTTTGTAGCTACCACGCTCAACTGCCAGATGCCCTCGGTATCAATAGGAATCAGGTCAGTATCAGCGACAGCACTCAAAAAGGCAACGCCGACTATATTTTCCCCGACCAAAACGGGATCACCCTTATTCACGAATCCGTCAGCCGGATGTGAAGGGTGAGTTATTTGGCTTTCCGTGAAGGTCAAGTGCCTACCTTCTTCGGTGGAGGACACTTCATCCCCCGCAACGCCAGGTGTATAAACTCCGTATGGCATTATAATTTACCTCCTGTTTATTTTTGTACTCTTAATTATGACTGTCCCCACCAGAACCACCAGAACCAAATCCAGGGTACGCCCATCCAGTGAACTTTTACCGCTATGATTTCAGTTCCAGCTTCGGCGATGGCTTGCATAGAATAGCCGATTACAGCCCAGGCAAGAGTCGGATCATCGGTAACTACCCCATCTTCAGTTATGAATAGGGATTGGCCTACATGGATTGGCCAGGTAGCTACTACCGAAAGCCTCCATATCCCTTCCGTGTCGATAGGTATATTCTCCGATGTTGAGGTAGCCGATTTCAGGGCGATACCTACGCCATCCCAGAAAGCTACGGGCTGACCCTTATCAACCAGTCCATCGCCAGGGTCGGCGTGAATAAGCACGATCTCCTGGACGTAAACATGTCGCCCCTCAAAGGTACTAGAGACTTCTTCCCCGGCTACACGATTAGGGTCGTAATAGTAGTTGGTAGCTATTTCAGATTCTTGTGCAGGTCCACCAGCCATAATTCCCCCCTATCGGCCATTAACGGCCGCATCGAGTTGCTTGTCTGTCCAGTCGGGATTGTCGCGCTTAAAGGACTCGCGGAGTGCATCCTTGCCCCCGTCTTTGGACGGCTCGGTGCTCCCCATACCCTTCACCTTACCGGCCTCTGAAAGCTCAGCGACATACTCCTGCTCCGCCTTGATAGCATCCTCCAGCCCGTCCGCAGTCTTTGACTCCTTGAACTGGGCTAGGACACGTTTCTTAGCAGGGTCAGGTAGGTCAGCCTTACCAACAGCCTCATCAACAGTGGCTTTGGTTTCAGCTATCGCCTTCTCATTCTCGGCCTTCTCGGCAGCTTCCTTGAGAGTCTTATTCTCTTCGGTCAGGTCAGCAATGGTCTTTTCGTTTTCCTTGATTGTCTCTTCCATCTCCATCTTGTGTTTTACCTCCTTCTGAATTTCCGCCGTTGCCTCAGTCTCGATAGTCTTAACCAAGTCAGGGCGGCGTTCACGCAGAGCAGCTAGTTCTATCAGGTCTATGTCGTGTGTGCGGTCAGCCTCATAGAAGGTAACGACTCCGCCGGCACCAGGTTCAGTAACGAAATCTACACTCCGAGCAGCTATTAACTTCTCGATTACGGTAGTCTCGACACCATCTATCTTTGACTTAGTAGCCGAGCCCACTGCGTTGATAGAGATGCCCATGTTATTGAGCAGCCCCTTCTCCTGCAGTAAGCCTAGCTTCTCTTTAAGCCAGGGTTCGATGATTTCGGCGACCCCCGTTACGACTCCGCTTTCGTCTACCTGAACGTTACTAAGTGTTGCGACCCATGCCCTAATCGACCTTTCGGGCAATTCTTCGTCCTCCGTTTTGGTAGGATGGTCGGCATACATCTTGACGCCTTCGAATATCTTGTAGTCCCGCTTCAACATCTCTTTGGGGTAATATCGGTCTTTTGTAGCATTGAAACCAGGTTGAATTATGATTACCCGCGCTTTCCCCTTCGAATCCATAGTGGCTTCGGTCAGGGGCACAAAGGAATTAAGCATCTCGCGGCTTGTTGACTCTTTAACCCATTTCGGCATATCGTCCTCCTCGACATCTAGCTTTCTATATTCGCCCCTTATTTTGCGTTTCACGGCAGACAAGTCTTCTTTAGGGATAGCCACCTTCTGCCCTCTGAAACCGCCGGGACTTAAAGCAGCAGCAGCCCTTCCGAGCTGCGCGCGGGTGACTTTCTTCTCAGGGTCTTCCCATAGTCTCAGCTTCCAGGTAGACGACTTCTCAGCATCAGGCACATAAGCAAAGGCAGAGGCGGGGTACTTCTCGCCGTCCTCTGTCTTCATAACCGCCTGCTCTTTTAACCAGGTCAGGGTTTTATCAGCCTCGGCTACCGCTTCCGTCAACTTAGCTTCCTCGACTTCTCCCTCAGACGACAATAGCTCCTGGCAGAGTTCCATAATCTTCTTTACCCGGGCCGAGTCAGCACTGGCATTGCGCTTGCCGACCTCCTGAACTATCTCATTGTATTTTTCTCTCAGGGATTCCATAGGTATATAAACGGTCTGCCTTTTTACCTTTATCGGCTCTCCGAGGGTTACTTTCCCTTCTGAATCGATAACATAGGATGCCTTATAATTTGTGCCATCCCTCTGATAGACAATTTCCGTATCAAAAACATCGACAACCCAAGTCCCTGATGGCATTGCTCTATCACTGGGTGGGAATTCGGCATCGAGGGCAGTCTGTAGCAGGTTTCTTTTATCCTCAGCACTCAGCCCAGCCTCTTTTAACTTAGCCTTAGTAGTCATAGTCGCCTCCTTAGTTTCTTTAGCCACCCATTCATCCCCTACTTTCTTATACTTAGTCTTAACGGCAGCCCAAGCCGTAGCATTGGCCTTTGCTTCGTCGCCCTTATACTGCTTGAACGCCGCATTGTAAGCAGCTATGAATATCTCTTGAGCGTGTTTAGGGAGTCCCTTAATAGCATCGGGGGGATTATCCATTGTGTAGGGCATCAGTTCACCTCTCTAGTCCAGTGTCCCCCTGTATTCCACCCTGTCTGACTCCGCCTCTATCCGATATACACAACCGTCTATAATCGTGAAGTTTGACATGTGGTTGGGCATAAGGCATAGCCCTATCCAGTACCCATCGGCCAGAGCAGCGAGGCTCAAATCAATGGCAAAGTCTTCACAGTCGTAGGTGGTTTTAACATACTCATTTTCGCTGGTGGGGTCGTCAGCCAGCCATTGCTCAAGCTCTTCCACCGAGCCGAATTCCTTGAGCTTCGTATCACCATAGTCAATACTCCAGAGGGCAATCTCGGCTTTCAGGCTACTTACTTCTTCTCCTAGCCGTTCATTAACAAAGAGTAACTCGGTAACACAGCCCTCACAGATAGCTAGACTGTTCTTATATCTATTAACCTCTACCTGCTTAAAACACAACATCCCCACCATTACCACTAAGAGCAGTATAGAGACCACAATTATCGCCTTCTTCACTTCGCCCTCTCCTGTGCGCTCCAATAAAAAAAAGACCCGCAAGCCTTTTACAGCCTGCGGGTCCTCCGTCAGTGTCTAAGTTCTATTCAGTTTTTAACCGGGATAAGTCCTCTTGATAGTCGTTAGTGTCTTCTGCCCTTCCCGTATCTGTATCTCGATGTTACCATACCTGATAAAGCGTTGCCATTCTATCTTGTCGAGTTCCTTCTTCAAGGCTTCGTCCTGTTCTATCTGATTGTCGGGCACGGTTGCTCCTTATTTCTTTAGTTTCGCAGGCGCTAAAGCGCACCTGCAATTCGGATGGGCAGGCGGTCTATCGTGCCCACTGCTAAAGGAATCGTCTATCGGTATCACGCCATCCCCTTCATTGCCAGCACAGATAGGGCACGGATCGCTCGTTACCCACTCTTTGCCCTCGATATTCATTTCCGAAGCGCGGTCCAAGAAGGCTTGAGATAATGCATCATTGGTTTCGGTTCTGGCTATCATCTGTGCCCTGCTCTTGGACATATCCTCGAAGGTATGGCGCAAGTCTGAGGTAACGCCCGGCACTCCCCGCTTATTGGCTATGCCGTTTGAGATAACCGTCTTTAGCCGATTGACCGTCTCGGTGTTCATATTCTTTATCAGCCAGCCCGCCCGCTTTGAGGCGTAGTTGATAGCCTGCTGCATCGGTGGCCCCTCATAAGGCACACCAGCCCACTCCATCATCTGAACCGAGCCTGCGATATAAACCATTGAGAGATGACCGTTAAACCGAGATAAATAGCTCTGGGTAATCACTCTAAGGAACGGCTCTAATATAGCGTCTGTCTCACTACCTACCGACTCCTTGACATTGCGGTTGTAAATAGCACTTAGTCTTTTATAAGGGAAGCCCGCAGATAGAGCCTTGAAGTACTTGCTCATATCCCGCTCGAAGTCATCAGCCAGTTTCAGATTTTTCCTTGAGAGGGGGTTAGCGGGTAGTTTGTCTTGAGCCTCTTGGAGTAGTTGGTCTAGTTCAGTTGCTAGTGTCATTCAGCTAACACCGCCCACACTAATTCTCCACCAGTCGTTATTATATAAGGCGTTATTCGGCATTTCGGGCAACCCCCCGTAGAATGACAGTCACACCCAAGAAGCCAACCCAAAATATAGAAACCCCCAGTAGTATAAATCATTCCTTCTGCTCCTTTGGTATCCGCCGTTCCTTCCTGACCTTGCCCGTGCCTTGACAGGTGATACACGCTACTCTGATTAAGCCAGCCTCATATTCTCGGTAGCCTAACCCTTCGCAGTCAGGACAGTTGGCTTCGTAGTATTCCCGCTTGTATCCTTTTTTGAGTTTAGTCTTTGCCATCAGCTTGCTCCTTTAGTTTTCTATGAGTCTTATCTCTTTAACTCTTGGTGGGTCAATCCTTTCATAGATTAGTATGGGACAGTTTTCTTCTGTGACCTCTCCATCTAAAATCAGCGAACGAAACTTGTCATTCACCTCCCCTTCTCCCACTACCTCATACCGCTTAATCGCTTGTGGTTCGACATCGGCATTAGCAAAGAAAACCACCATCGCCTTTGGTTCGAAGATTCTGAGTCTTGACACTAAAATATCTGCCGCATCCTTAACCATAGTTCACGCTCCTTTTTATTTTATTGGTGCGTTCTTCAGCACCTCTCTTAAATCTCTAACCGCCCGTGTCAACTTGGCTGCTTCATTCGCCTTGCCTGTCTTACTCAGATTGTCCATAACCTTTGAGGTGTCGTTAATACCAAGCGCCATTAGAGCGACCTGCATTACCTCTGGGGCATCGGCGAGTTCGGGTAGAGCCGTTAGTATCTGACCGAGTGCTATAGCTATCTGGCTGGCTTCGTCTTCGGCTATGGGCGGGAAGTCTCTATCGACATACCACTTATCGGGTGTTACGTTATTGTGTGCTAAGACTACCTCGTCTATCTCCTGAAATAGCCCCTTCCAAGTCTCTTGATATGACTGGAATTGCTTGACCATCGGGAGTTCGACAGTCTTAGCGGTGGCCAGGTTCCCTGTAGATATGTCGCCGAAGTACTGCTCAGGGATACCAACCGCCGCACATACCTGGTGCATTATCATCTTTCCATCGTGATACGCCCCGCTTGCCCCGGTATCCGTCTTAATTGGGGTCATATCAAAGCCCTCATTATGGACTTGCGTAGAGCCCGCCGCAGGGCTTTCTCCGTGTAGCTTGGCTTTTACCGCATCCACAGCCGCTTGACCGCCCTTGACCTTTGCATCCCAAGCAAACTTAGCCAGAGCTAGCATAATAGCTATCCTGGACGCTAAGAAACGCCTGTAGTAGTCTATCCAGTCGAGGGCAGGTAAGAGTAACGGATTGCCGCGCTGTGAGATGGTGTTATACGTTAGGTGGGCTACCAGGGCTTTCTCGGTGGGAGAGATGTTCTGGCCCATATTGTCCAAACATTTTTCGCCTTTTTTATTGGTGAGACTCGGGTAGATGCTGACCTCTTGCTTGTTTCCTTTCATCCAGCTTCGTTTATAGAACTTGACATCCTCGACATCCTCGGGGTTAGTAATAATCTCGGTTATCTCGAGGGGGTCAATACTACGGACTATAGTTAGCTTCGGACCGAGGAATATAGCCAGGAACACCTCGCCATCCACTAAGAGCTTATCAGAGAGCTTGCGCTGGCCCCGGGGAGAGAGTAAAGATTTATTCTCCTGCGCTCCCCAGAAGGCACTCAGCACATCGCCCGTTGCCTTATCAGTAGCTTTGTAGGTTATGCCGTTCCCAAAGGTATAGTCAGTCCATATTCTGATAGCTTGACGTGCTAGAGGGTCTTTGAGGTAAGCAAGGCGGGACTTCTTGAGATAGGTCTGGCGGTCTTTGTCGGGAATGACCCAGCCCCCGCCTGCACTCAGATTAACCCAGCCCACATCTTCTAGGGCTAACTGCTTTTCCACCGATTGAGTAGCCTCGCGGATTAACTCTTCGAGGGGCTGCATTAACTTTTTAGCTTCAGCTTTACTTATCACGGCATATCCTCTAGCCCATAATAAACGGGCATATCTAAAGAGATTGCTAGTGCCACTTCCTTGTCGGCACCAGGACTCTTACCAGGCAACCTCAGAAGCCCGTCACAGCGCTCTAAGACAGCACTCCCCATCTCCATCCACTGTTCATAGGGTTTAGGTGATTGACTGTGCCAGAGGTGTGATAGGTGCGGTACGTAGGGAACGTAGCCTAATTCCCAGAGCTTATCGGCGGCTTCAAGTGCCTTCTTTACATTCTCCTCTGGATTACTGGTATAGGGGGCTGCTATGTAAATGAGTCTCTTATTCAATATCAAACTCTTTCTTAATCCGTTTTACTAAATCCGTTGTCTCGTCTATATCCTCTTGGTGGCGCTGGATTTCTGACTCAAGGAATAGAATAAATACCGGCGCCGTTTCTTTAGTGAGTGTCTCTGGAATTACTTTGTGGTCTTCGTCGAATATTGGTCTTCTCATACGCCTTTAATACTCGCACTACCATCCACTTTTCTACGGGGAGATGCCAACAGACTTGAGGCTCACATTCTTCTTTGACTCCCTTACTATTGGCCTCTTTGGTTATGCGCTCTAGTTGCTTTTCGGTCAGGTTCATTTAACTGCGCTCAAATCAATCCTATATGATGCTGTAACACCATACTTACGGTTGACGAACAAGCTCCACTGTTGAGGCACATCCTTCAAACCCATACGGACAAGAGGGAACGGACTGTCGGTTATAAAGCAGCCGTTGACATAGGTAGGAATGCCGTTATTCCACAGGAAGTTAGGGTTGTGGACGTGGGCGGTACTCATAAAATCAAAGGGCTCATCTATGCCTATTGATTGCTTCCAGCGTTGACTCCGGCGCTCGATACCATAGAAAGGAACGCCCTGGTAACTAACCATCTGGTCGCCGTGAACGAATAAGAAGTTCCAGCCATTGATTTCCCTGACTAGATACCACTGCCCCGCCGGTTCAGGTATGTTAACTGTAATTTGAGGGTAGTTAGATAGCCTGTCTTTAAGTGCCCGATAGAATACAGTGTCCCAATTTGACCGTTTGCTTACTATCTGAGAGCGCCGTTGAATGTTACCGTGATTGCCTGGTACACCGTCAATCTCTATCGTCTCATATATCTGCAAGAGGTTAATATAAAAATCAGTGAACTTGGGGAGCAGCACCTTGAATATCTGCTCCTCCGCCCCCATCTCAAACTCTTCCATATATCCCTGAACACCGTATTGCTCCCCCTGTACCATATCACCAAGCATAGGAGTAACCAGCTTCTTGATCGGGCGCATCTTACGGTGGAGATAACATAGTTGGACTATTCTGTCAGCCAGAAGCTCAAGGCGTTTCCCGAATACTTTAGAGTTATACGAGGGGGTCTGTAAACCTACGTGGGCATCGCTTATGTCCTGTAGCTGGACTTCCTCGCCCTCTCCCCGCTTGCCTTCCTGTTTGAGAGGTTTTATCTTTACTTTGGGAGCAGGGATAATCCTGACTTCAGGATCTGCGGCAGGGGCGGGGGCTTCGCCTATCTTGGCTCTGGTTATCCTCCAACTCTTACGCATCGCCCCAGCTAAAGAGTCTCGCCCCCTATAGCCAAACTCTTTAACCCACCTATCAAGCTGTTCGGTTGAAGCGGTAGGAAATAAGCGGGCTAACTCCTTGCCCTTTGCACTATTTCTGTCTGGTAAATATGCGATGTTAACTGCCATATTTTCTACAATTCCAACCCTCTCACAAGCTCCATGCTGTCATAGACCACCCTGACAGTCTCCTCACCACCACCCCTCAACCAGTTAAGAGCCTGAGTAGTCGAATCTACCTGGTCGTCAAAAGCACCATTAGGGAAGCTCGATAGTTCCTCCAAGTAGTCGTAAAGCCAGGGTGCATTACGGGGCAGGAAAACCTTTTTAGCTTCTATCATGGGGGTCACGGAGGAAGCCCTGGTTACTTTATCGCTGTCCACCTTTACAGGCAGGACAGGTAATCGAGTATCCCGTTGGAGTTCTTGAATAAGAGACTGGCCTGATGCCAAGTCCTCCACTAAACAGGCAGATGGTTTATCCTTCTCGAACATCGCCACCGCCACCGTTTTAAGCTCTGGGAATTCTACCCGCCCCCGCCAGACGTTTAGGAGATAGTAGCCA
>Ga0315545_1002169_pt1 | contig 18054 bp, 14 predicted proteins | sample SalMarSW160210MG_FD_203096 | JGI IMG/M metagenome (GOLD analysis project Ga0315545, IMG submission 203096) | Salt marsh sediment microbial communities from the Plum Island Ecosystem LTER, Massachusetts, United States - Salt Marsh Sediment SW1602-10 ...
GGGGCACTCCAGGTTTTACCGTGGGAATCCTCGAGGATAATTGCGGCATGCGGGCCAATCCGGTAACTTCTATTATCTTAAACGATTGCCGCATTCCGAAGGCTAATTTGCTCGGTGAAGAGGGGCAGGGCTTTAAGATTGGAATGATCGCCCTGGAAACGGGTCGGATTGGCATTGCAGCGCAGGCCGTAGGGATTGCCCAGGGTGCCTTGGATGTCTCAATTAAGTACGCAAAGGAGCGTATCCAGTTCAAGGTTCCCATCGCACGGCACCAAGCCATACAGATGATGCTGGCCGACATGAGTACATCTGTTGAGGCCGCGCGATTGCTTACTTACAAGGCCGCCCACAAAAAGGATAAAGGAGAATCCCTGTCCGGACCGTCCTCTATGGCAAAGCTATTCGCAGCCCGAACTGCCTCCCAGGTTGCATCCATGGGATTACAGATCCACGGCGGATATGGGTACAGCAAGGAGTATCCAATCGAACGATATTTTCGCGATGCGAGAGTTACAGAGATATATGAAGGCACCAATGAAATACAGCAGATGGTAATCGCCCGTGAATTGATGAAGGCGAGTTCATAGAAAAATTTGAAAATCCTTTTAGGCAAACAAGCAATGAAGATAATAGTGTGTGTCAAACAGGTATTGGCAGCCAACCGGATCAAATTTGACGTAAAGACCAACACCATGGTGCGGGCGGCTGATAACTCATACATAAATCCAAATGATCTTTTTGCCATTCAGATAGCAGTTCAATTAAAGGAGAGATATGGTGGCACAATAACCGCGGTGACCATGGGGCCGCCGATAAGTGAGGAGGTGCTGCTCGAGGCAATGGCCCTGGGAGTGGATCGGGGAATGCTTCTTAGCGACCGGCGATTTGCAGGCGCCGATACGCTGGCTACTTCCTATGTGCTGGGGATGGGAATTCGCAAGCTCGGTGATTTCGACATGGTATTGTGCGGCACTGAGTCCACAGATAGTAATACAGGCCAAGTGGGGCCCCAACTTGCTGAGGAGATGGATTTGCCGCAGGTTACCGGAGTGGAGAAAATTGAGAAGCAAGGGAGCATGGTAAGGCTTGAGCGTGTGTCCGATGGACTTCGCGAGGTAATGGAAGTGACTCCTCCTGTTTTGCTCACCATCTCTCGTGAGGCAGCATACCCCAGCCTGCCCAGCCTGTTGGATATCCAGGATGCGTATGGAGACATAAAGTTAGACTGTTTTACCCTGGATGACCTGGAGGCTGACGAGCAAAGAGTCGGCCTCAATGGTTCAGGAATATGGGTAACGGGACTAACCCAGGTGCCCAACAAACAGAAAAGGTGCGAGTTTATCAAGGGAGGCTTTCGGCAGCAAGTGCAGACCTTGATGGAGAAACTGAGAGAAAAGAATTTGATAGATTAGTGAGGTTCCATGGCGGACGATTTTCAGGTCTGGGTATTCGGAGATCATCGTAATTTTTTTCAAGACCGATTGACACTGCAGGTATTGGCACAAGCCCGTAGGCTGGCTGATAAGCGAAAGGGCCTGGCAGTAGTGGTATTGCTGGGGCACGAAGTGGATGACATCGCCAAGGAGTATATCGCCCACGGTGCACACCGGGTTTTAAAGATCGATCATCCGCTCCTTGCCAATTATCAGGTTGATCTGTTTATCTCCACAATCTGCGATTTAATACACGAGCACGGTCCGGATATATTTCTACTGGGCGGGTCCGATTTCGGCCGGGAACTCGCTCCCAGGGTGGCCAAACGGCTAAAGGTTGGGTTGTGTGCCGATTGTATTGAGCTAGAACTGGATCCTGAGACCGGAAAATTGACTGCATCCAGCCCCGCTTTTGGCGGATCTGTGGTGGCTGGCATTGCCTGGAGTGAGAGCCGGCCATGGATGGCGACCATCAGCCCCGGCATCTTCAAAGAGCAAGGCCATAATGAATCTTTTCGCGGAGAGATCGTCAGGGTAGAAAAGAATATAGATGAAGCACAGGTCCGGGTCAGGACAGTTTCTTCATTCCGGGAGCCAAAGCAGGCACGTCCGCTCGAAGATGCCAACGTGGTTGTCGCCGGCGGGCGAGGCATGAAGGATGTGAATGGATTTCATTATATCAGGGAGCTTGCAATGATGCTCGGTGGTGAGGTGGGGGCTACACGCCCGGCAGTTGACGAGCATTGGACTTCCCATGATAACCTCATCGGACAGACAGGCAAGTCCATTAAGCCGCGGCTGTTGATTACCTGCGGGACTTCAGGGGCGATCCAGTATACCGCAGGAATAAAGGAGGCTGAGGCCATCGTAGCAGTAAACCGCGATCCGCACGCTTTCATTTTTCAGATGGCGGATATGGGCGTAGTAGCCGACGCCAACTCATTCCTCCCCGCATTAATGGCCGAGATTAAGAGGTATCAGTTTCAAGAAATCACTGAACTCTACCGCGCGGGCCGCGCACAAGAGAAAATTGGAGGAGATTCAACGTTTGGCCGGCGGATCAAAAGGTTGCGTGAAGACAGAAAGTTAACAACGGGTCAGCTGGCTTCCCAAACGGGAGAGACGCCGGAGTTCATCGACAGCGTAGAGAAGGACACTATTACACCGCCGGTTTCCTTTTTGCTCCAGCTTGCCCGTGCCTTTGATATTGATCCCAGCAATTTTCTCACGAAACACGAGAAGATAGAAATCGGAGAGAAGCGGCACGAGGGCTTTTTTAAACGCACACAGGACTATTCCTATCGCACATTGACGGCAGGCGCTGCGGATAAGCATTTGCGGGCCTTCATGGTGACCATTGAGCCAAAAAAAAGACACAAGATTGTCGAGTACAAGCATCCGGGTGAGGAATTTGTCTATGTGATGAGCGGGGAGCTGGAGATTACCCTCGGTTCCAAGGCTTACCATCTAAAACCCGGAGAAACCATCCATTTCAACTCTGAGACCAAACACAGACTTCGTAACCTCTGCGAAGAAAAGTGCGAGCTTATCGTTGTTCTCTACACCCCCTGAAAGGATAGTTTCGCAGGAGAAGCTCGTTGAATAGTGATAAAAATTCGCTTTCATGTGAGGCAGTATACAATACAGGCGCGTGTGTGCCAATGGAAAGTCCGGGTGGGAGATGGCAGTTGGACATTAGCACTGGGTGGAACGTTTTTCTTAAAAAATAGTACTATTCGATAAATCCACAAGATTTTGGGGGTTTTTCCTACACCTGAAAAGTTATGATTAGCTTACCAAAGTTATTATCGAGACCCTACCTGATTTTATTGGAGAACGAAACATGAAATATCAAACAATCAAAGGTTTGATAAAGGCACCTTCACTTGATTTTCCGGAACTATAAGATATAGAAATACCCAGGGCAACTATCTATAGTCTGTATTATTCTTGATTAAGCAAGAATAAGGTCACGTCCCCTTCCGTTGTTCTCAAAAGCATATCCTTTTTTTCAAGGTATCTCAAATGAGCAATAGCCTCTCCGGTGGCAAACCACTTTTGTGACACTGGAAATTGTTCCCAGGATTCATAACTCATATCCCATGTCATCTCCGATGCGACTTGAAAAGCATTCATGGGACCTTTGTCCAGGATCTGAAGGACTTCTTTAGCCCTATTCCGGTGATGCTTTTTCAACTCTGCGATTCTTTCTCTATGGTTCCTGAATAGACGCCTATGTCCGGGTAATACGAGATCAACATCCAGTTCATGAACCTTGTTGAGACTGGCCAGATAGTTCTTGAGCGGATCATCCTGATCTGACCAGCATTGGATGTTGGGCGTTATGTCGTTGAGAATATGGTCTCCGGAAATGAGAATCTTTTTTGTGGGTTCGTACAAACATGTATGGCCTTTGGTATGGCCTGGAGTTGCTACACATTGAAAAAAATAATCACCAATTGTGATCGTGTCGTTATCTCCTAAAATGCTCAATTCCGGAACCCACTTTGAGCTGAACTTGTAGCCGGGATGGCTTTTGAGGGCCGCGCTTAGGGAATCTTTTGGGAAGCCATTCCGGCCGCCGTAGTGAATCATGGGTTCCCAGCCTCCCCAAGGCATCTCTGTATCTTGGCGGTTGACATATGTCTTGCTGGTAGCTGTGACCAGTCTTGAGACAAGACCAAAATGATCTGCATGGCGATGAGTAATGAAAAAGTTTGTCTCCTTCAAGTCCACATTCAGTTCATGTAGGCCAGTCTGCATGGCATCAAGACACTCTTTTTGATTCAATCCCGTATCAATGATCAAATTTCTTTTTGAGTCCATTATTACATAAGAGTTGAGGTATTTGAGTGGGTTCTTAGGGAGGGGGATTTTGATTCGGAACAGGTTCGGTAGAATCTTTTCAGTCATCGATTTACTCCTTTTCTCGTTGGCTTCGGCTAAGGTTCCTCAGCAAGAACGGAATGATTTTCAGCTTCAAGGAAAAATAGAATACCCACCAAAGATGTTGGGGTCTGTGCTCACCCTCTGAAATTCATGTATTTGTGCCAAAGGTTTTATCGAAACCTTTTTTGATTTCACTGAAGATTACAGAACGAAACATGAAATATCAAGCAATTACCCTTTATCCTTCAATTTCAAAAGGTATTGAATTATGTAAGCCCGTCGCCTATTATGCAGAAAGGCTCGCCGCAAGGTTTCCCCCCTTCAAAATGCCCCCAACAGGGAATGCTTTCTGTGGAGAACGTATGCGGTAATTACAACCCCCAAGCCTCCTAAGCCCAGTACGCTGTAAGACCAGGCCCAGGTTGCATAGATTCCTGTGCTCTGAAAGGTGGGATTCCTCCAGTCTAGCACAACGCCAAATACAAAGGGCGATAAGGCGCCAGCACCGAACCCGAGCAAGCCTCTAAGGGCAAATGCAGCTCCGAGGTAGGATGGCTCGACGCTCTCGGTTATACCCGCGGATAGGATCGGTGAATCACCAAGGGCGGAGAACGCGTATATCATCCCGATGAAGATGATAAGGCTAATTGGAAAGCCAATGAGCCATCCAATCCCAAACGAGCACGCCGCACTGATGCTCCCGATGAACAGTATCACCGAGGTTCGACCGAGTTTATCAGAAAGGGTACCCATTGACAGCGACGCTACAATGCCCATGAGGTGGAAGAGGCCAACGATGAAGGCTCCGCTGCCAACCGCGGTCCACACCCCTGATCCGCGCACCGCAAGGCATGCAGACAGAAAGGCTGGTGTCCATGCCCACATTCCCAAGAGCTCCCAGGAATGGAGCGAGTAAGCCCCAATGAGTAACATAGCCGAGGTATTGCGCACTACCTCGGTTGAGAACCTTTGTTCCCGGCCTCGAGGAAATACCTTGTTAGGTGTCGAAGACAGTGTCGCCCATGCTAGTAAAAACCCAACCAGGGGCCCAAGGCACGTCAGGAGAAACGCTGTGTGGTATCCGCCCCAAGGCAGTGCCGCTCCGCTTATTCCAAGGGATAGAGCATAGCTCAGTGAGGTGCTCGCGATAAAAACGCCGATGGCCATCCCCCTGCCTTTTGAGGGGTAGCGCTCAGCGATCATCATAATGCCCGGCGTATACACCCCTCCAATGGAAAGGCCGATAAGGGTATAGAGGATAAGCCCCGAGTAGTATCCCCGAGCAAGAGCGGCAAAGAACAATGATACAACTACGGTGAGAAAATTTGACAGGAGGAAAATCCGTTTTGCCCCGACTCTGTCGGCCAAGGTTGAAAAGAATAAGAGGGAAAAGGCATACCCAATATGGAATCCGCTTGAAATGGATCCCGCAGTAGCGGCGGACATCTCCCATTCCTTTTGCATTACCGGCATTGCCGCAGCATAGGTCATAAAAACCAGGTAGGTAAAAACCCTGGAAGAACAAATCCCCAAAAGCCATAAATCCAACTTCATTGACTTCTCCATCAGTTTGCGGATTGGCCAAGACTAAAAACTACACAGCTACCTGACTTCCCTTGGAACGCCTTCCTTTTTATCAAATATTGGTGTCGATTACATCGAGAAAATGCCAAGGGAATATTCCTTATCGAGCAGGATGCTCTGGGTAGGCAATCTTTACAGAAAAGAGCACTCCCTATGATGTTATGTCAACAGGAGCAAGATCCGTACGCCGAGCGGGATACATACATGAAATATCAAGTAATTCAAGGTTTGATACAGAACCCTTCACTCTTGAATTAAACTTCTTTTGGTCTACTATTTAACTTATAGTATTGTGCCAGATGGTGTATGAAAACGATATTTGGTTGCAATAATGGCAAAATATCACAGGTCTGGTTTTGATTTTTTTTATAGGCAAAGGTGAGGTTATGATTAGATGTAGTAGTCGATATCCTCAAAGACCGGGAGAACTTCTGATTAGTGATCGTATTGTGAAATTTTCATGCAGATCCCAAGCAGATTAGGTTTATAGCAGTATACAAAAGCGAAGTAATAGACAGTACCTATGCCATATATAGGATTTCCAAAAAAAGCAGGATCATTTTTGACTCCGCCTTCATTGATTTCTGTCTTCTTTTATAAATCTCCATTCCGAATCTTGCAAAGGCGACGTATAGGATAGTGGGGTTGGTTTTTGCTGGCAGCCTTGCCTTTACTTCCCACAACCCAAGGTATTTGAGTATCTTTTTTATAACATTCTCGTCCTTGATGAAAGTGTCGTCAGGGCATTTTTAAAGACCTGTTCAAAGGCCAGAAATTTGAGGATGCTCAAGTTGACCGAGGGATGAAAACGCAAGCCGCCCTTATGAAGACCGATGGCGCTGTTCATTTCAATCCTGAATCCCCGTTTGACCTGAACCTTTTCCTGATCGTCCATCCATGGCACCCGGAACATGATGGAGGTTCCGGCTCGGTAATCCGTTCAAGAATTGCGGTTTGACAGTAATGCGGGTTGCGGCCAAAAACCGGCCAGACCGATTCAACCACTTCTTTCACTGCCTGGTGAAACTCTTTTTCACCAGGGTCTCTGTCCGTAAACAAAACCATAATATCCGACATAAAAACCTGTTTATGACATTTGTGATCCAAAGACGAACATGGCAAATTATATAACCCAAAACAGCTATCATAACAGACTTTAATCTTAATCCACTTTTTGTTGGTGTTACATATTCGAATTGAAAAGGACCACATCCGGTTTAGGCTAAGTTTCAAGCCCGGCTATTTTAGAAGAAGGAGGTCCGGATACGGCCTGTAGGAATACGATCTGGTTATATCAAACCGGCCGTTTTGAGGATTTCATTGAGCTTTGCCTTCTCTTCTTCTTTTAACGGCAAAAGTGGATTTCTGACAAAACCCCCTTGATACCCCAGCACATCAGAGACATATTTCAGGCCGGCAATACCGAAGGTTGCCGTAACCGCTGCGTTTACGGGAAATATCCGCACATACGTTTCTTTCGCTTTCTCAAAATCATTTTCGTCAAAGGCTTCCTGCACCCAAGCGCATTCGTTGGGGATACAATTTGCCGATGCGAAAATGCCAGCCTTGATCCCCAGCGCCAATGCGGGATACCAGGCCGAAACCGTTCCCACCATCAGGTTGAAATCTTCGGCCATTACCCTTTGAAAATTGACCAGCTGAGGAACATTTCCCGTACTGTCCTTCATGCCGATGATATTGGGATGACGGCTCAATACGCTAACTGCATGTGCTGAAATATTAATATGGGTAAATGCAGTGACATTGTAGATCAGTACCGGGATCTTGGTGTTGTCCGCAACTTGTGTAAAAAAAGCGATCTGTGCTTCATCGTTCATTTTGGCATGATAATAGGACGGCGTCAGAATCAATGCTCCGTGAGCTCCCAGATCAGCAGCCTTGTTGGTCAGCGCAATGGTTTCACGAGCCGATTCCATGCCGGTACCCGCAAGGATGATGCGATTTTTTCTAGCGTGTTTGACGGTCAACTCAATCAACTTGATTTTTTCATTTTCATTTAAATAAGCGGTTTCACTGTTTGAACCCAGGACCAGATATCCGCACAATCGGTCCTCGTTCCATTTTGCCATGTTGCGGACATGCCCGTCATAATCGACGTCGCTGTTTTCCGAAAAAGGGGTAATCATCGGGGGGATGACACCTTTAATTATTTTATCGATCATTTATCTATTCTCCTTTTTTAAAATAGGATATATAAGCAAGCGCTTTGAATGCATTTTATAGATTATAGTGACGCGATGGCGGTTTCCATTCGATCCATCGCCTTTACCAGATTTTCATATGAGTTGGCGTAAGATATTCGAATCGTTCCTTCTGTGAAGTCGCCGAATGCTTCTCCCGGCACAACAGCAATTTTTGCTTTATCGAGTAAATATGTAGCGAACGCTTCAGGACTTATACCCAATTCTCCGATATAAGGCAGAACGTAAAAAGCGCCACGGGGTTCGACCAGATGGATACCCGACATCGATTTCAGCCTTTCACAAACCATCATGCGTCTTCGGTTAAACTCCTGCACCATCCTCTCTACACTGTCCTGTGGGCCATTTAGTGCCTCCACTCCTCCATACTGGGCAAAAGTAGTTGCACAAACGGACGTATACTGGTGGACGCGTACCATTGCACCACTGAGCTGCTGGGGAGCCGCAGTATATCCCAATCGCCAGCCCGTCATGGCATAAATCTTCGATAGTCCGTTGATCGTAACGGTTCGCTCATACATGTCGGCTATCGCAGCAAAACTGATGTGACGAGCGGTACCGTAAATCAACTTTTCGTAAATCTCATCCGAAAGGACAATCAGATCATGTTGATTGACAAAGTCCCCCAGTTGTTCAAGACAGTCTTTGTCATAAATTGCACCAGTAGGATTGTTGGGGGAGTTAACTACCATCATCCTGGTTTTAGATGACAAATGCTGCTCAAAATCTTCAACCACCGGAAGATAGTTGTTTTCCTTTTTGAGCGGCACAGGTATGGGAACAGCCCCGCTTAAACGTGCACACTGGTAATAATGAGTCCAGCAAGGTGATGGGACCAACACTTCATCCCCCGGATTTAACAGGGCCATCATAGCAATAAACACAGCTTCGTTGGCACCGATAGTGACAATGATCTCATTGTCCGGGTGATAGTCAAGCCCATTATCTGATTTGAGCTTTTGAGAAATTGCATCGCGAAGCTCCGGCAGACCATAATTTGATGTGTAGTGAACGAAACCCTTGTCCAGGGCCCATTTGGCTTTCTCCTTGATATTCGGGGGAGTGTCAAAATCCGGACGCCCGATTTCCAGATGAATGATGCTGTCGCCTTTTTTTTCCCTGCGGCCGACTTCTTCAAAAACTTTCCGAATACCGGAAAAGGGGATGGTTTCCATCCGATGAGAAACTCTCACGATGCTGAGGTCTCCTTTTTAGTCGTTAAAAAGTTTGTATTATAAAATTATATTCTTAAGCACAGAAACAACAAAGAAATAAAGTAATAAGAGGCCAACCACTATTTGCCGATATTCTATAAGCTTTTTTATCCATTTTTTCCATACAACCTTGAGCTTTTATAGTGAAGTCTCTCCTTTTCTCGGACATGGAATTTCCACGCCATCTTTTCACTTGGCGAATAAACATCTGTAAAGACAGCTCTTTCTTCTGTTTTCTTCTACGGTTTAAATAAATTTTACTTTCTTGGGGTAGATGCTTGCAATAGTAATATTATAGTGATATATTACATATAAATATAAAAAAGTTTTATGTCAATAATTGTTTTTATAAATTTCAAAATATTTTTTAAATATGTATATAGTTAAAAAACGTGAATTATGATTTGACAAAACGGCCTTAGCCGGTGAAAGCCATTTGCCTTGAAAGTGGTAAAATAGTTTGAATTTTGGTCTGCAATGAAATAGGTTTATAATCTCAAATTAAACCCATTAGCTTGGGAAGGCCTGCACTCATGAAAAATGATACAGGATTTCAGGAAAATGAGAATAACTGTTATGACCCCAGGGATGCGATCGATTTTTATTCTCACATCGGACCCGAGGCTAAAAGATTTTGTCGAGCAGATGCCCTGTTTGACGAAAAAACGGATAAAAAAACAAAAAAGAAGGCAATTATACTGAAAACAGGCAGTTTGTTACCTCACCTCTTGCGAGGCTGGCTTAAATACTGGTTCTCGGAATTAGTTTTATTGGGCATCTGCTTTATTAAGGCTCCATGTTGTAGATATACTTATTCATTAGTGATGGTTTAAATGACCGAACAATGGAATATAGATTTGAAACCCGTTCTTATTTTATGACTAATTTCTCCCTAAACCTTAAAACAACTATTCTTAATAACGAAGGAGATATTATAGGTGCAAAAATCAAAAAAGAGCAGCATTCAAAAAAACAAAAATTCACTTGCTAATGTTGCTTACGAAAAAATAAAGCGCATGATCATCACTTTGCACTACAAACCAGGCGAATATATAAACGAATCCGAAATATGTGCAAAATTGAATTTTACCCGGGCACCAGTACACCAGGCCATTCACCGATTGGCGTCAGATAGGCTGATTCAAATAATTCCTCAAAAAGGTATCATTGTGCAACCGCTATCCATTGATGAAATGAAAAATATTCTTGAGGTACGAAAACTAATTGAACCCTATTGCTGTATGTGCGCAGCTGAAAATGTGACACCAGAAGAAATTGACCAAATGTTTGCACTACTGGATCTGGCTCCTAAAATGATAGAAAATCGAGATATTGCCGGTTTGGTGGATTTGGATCATCAGTTCCATATGATGATTGCCAAAGCTTCCAAAAACCCGGTACTAACAGAAATGTTATCCGGACTTTACAGTAGAATTTCGAGATACTGGGCAGCCACTTGGACAAATAGTAAAAGGTTGCAGATTGTATATGATGAGCATTTAAATATTCTTAAGAAAATCAAATCTCGTAATGTAAAGGCAGTCGCTTTAGCGATGGAAAAACATATTGATTCGATAATGAAAGCAAGTCTAGGAAGTGATTCTTAACCCTGTCAAATTATTAGTCAACATCAGAATGATGTATCACTGAAAAAATAGGCTTTTATTTTTATTAGCTTTCTGATTACTCAAATTCAATCGGAGAATAATAATGCAAGATCGAGTGTGTTTTATTGTTAAAAATGCATAATATATCTTTCGGCTTTATTTTTTTAAATTAGTTGTTGACATAAATATATCATTGTTATAAATGTGATATATCACTATAAAACATATAATGGAGGAGGTATTATTATGAGATCCATGTCAAGATTAGTATTGTTGGCCGTTACCGCGCTGTTGTTGTTGGTTTTCATCGCTCCGGCCTCCGCCGTCACGTGGGAGATGGCCGGACCACTTCCTGCTAGCAATTTTTTAACTCAGAACCTCGACGGGTTCGTGAAGAACGTCGCACACCTCTCCGAAGGAAAATTCAAGCTCAACCTTCACGTCAGCGGCGAACTCATCAAACCCCAGGAGACGAAACAAGCCGTGCGCTCCGGGCAGATTCCGATCGCCCAGATGTACCTTTACGTCTACGGGAACGAGAATCCGGCCTTTGAAACGTCCACGATTCCCTTCATCGCCGGCACCTATATCAAATCGTGGAAGATGTGGCAAATTACGAAGCCCTATATGGAAAAAATACTGGCCAAACAGAGAATGAAGATCCTGTATGCGGTTCCTTGGCCGATTCAGGGCTTCTATACCCGGAAATCCATCCAATCAATGGCGGACTTCAAGAACGTGAAATTCCGCGTCTACAGCACCATGACAGCGCGCATGGCCGAATTGATGGGTGCCAATCCGGTGCAGATCCAGTTCGGAGAGATCGCACAAGCGTTCGCCACCGGCATGGTCGGGGCGATGTACACCTCACCGCAGACCGGAATCAACAGTCAGGCCTGGGACTTTGCCAAGTACTTCACGAATACCTACGGCGGAAATCTGTCCATGACTGCAGTTGTGGTTAACGCAAAGGAATACGAGCGCCTGGACCCGAAACTCAGACAGGTGCTTCACGATGCCGCGCTTGATGCCCAGACCAGTGGGTGGTTGACGTCCAACGCTGTATCGACCGAACATATAGCCATCCTGAAAAAGAACGGGATGGTCATTGAGGACCCGTCACCGGAATTCCGGAAGAACCTCGACAAAATAGGTCGTCAGATGCTCGAGGAATGGGCCAAGACGGCAGGTCCGTTGGGTGCTGAGGTTCTTGAGGCCTTTAAATAGGCCGGTCTTTTAGGAATGTTGGGGTCGTCCTATAGGTCGGCCCCGCATCACCGGCTCAAATCACAGGTAAGCTTATTATGGAAGCCATACTACAGAAAATCTATCGTGGTTCAGCGCATGTTGGGGCAGCCTGTGTTTTTACAATTGCCGTTGGAGTGGTCTTGCAAGTTATCTTTCGAATCTTCGGGATCAACCTCCCGGGAGTTATTGAGATAGCGACCTTCGCTTTGGTCGGCGCCTCGTTTCTCGCCCTGGCGGATACGTTCCGGCATAACATTCACATTCGCGTCACCATGATCATCAGTCGTATCGATCCAAGTCGGCGCCGATATTTCGAGATTTGGTCGCTGGCCGTATCATTGGTGGTTTCGGTATGGTTTACGTTCTATTGCATCGGGATGGCGTGGGATGCCTATGAATTCGGCGACAAGTCCGACGGTCTTTTGTCGATCCCGTTGTGGATTCCTCAGGCAATGATGTTGTTGGGCATCGGATTGATCGCCCTGTCGTTGATCGAAGAGTTGATCAAGGTGTTACGTGGGCTGAAGCCGATTTACCAGCAGCGGGCAGAGGCTGCGCAAGAATCTGATGACGAAGAGGAAACCGGGGCTGTAACGGACCTCGATCAGAAAGAATAGGAAAACAACTTTGGATCCGCTTCTTCCCATCGCCTTAATCGTCACATTGTTCGGCCTGCTTGCAAGCGGTACCTGGGTGGCATTCGCACTGATCGCTGTTGGTTTCGTTGGGATTCAGTTCTTCACCGGCGCGCCGGCCGGGAATCTGGCCGCTACGTCGATCTGGGCGGCCACCAACAACTGGGCGGTCACTGCGCTGCCGCTCTTCGTCTGGATGGCCGAGATCCTTCACACTACCCGTCTCGCAGACGATGTGTTCGAGGGCCTCGCTCCTTGGCTGAACCGGATTCCCGGCCGTCTTTTGCACGTCAACATCCTGGCCTGCAGCCTCTTTGCAGCGGTATCGGGCTCTTCGGCAGCAACAGCGGCAACTATTGCAAGGATCACGGTTCCTGAGTTGAAGCGCCGCAATTACGACGAGCGAATGACGATCTGCACACTGGCCGGTTCCGGGACCCTGGGTATACTCATCCCGCCGTCCGTGGTGCTGATTATCTACGGGTACGTGACGGATACGTCGATCGCTCGGCTGTTCATCGCCGGCGTGCTACCGGGATTCATGGTGATTTTGATGTTCATGGCCTATACGGCGGGGTGGGCACTTTTAAATCCGGGCAAGACGGGAACCCCCGATATCCATAAAACGCTGGGCCAGCGCATCTGGGGATCGCGGCGTTTAATCCCGGTGGGCGGCTTGATCGTTGTGGTGATCGGCTCCATTTACGCCGGTGTGGCAACGCCAACTGAGGCTGCGGCCCTGGGAGTTGCCGGATCATTGTTCCTCTCGTGGATATTTGGGACCATGACTTGGCGCAACTTCTACCAATCGTTGATGGCGGGCACGCGAACATCGTGTTTTATCGTCTTCATCTGTGTTGCGGCGTCCTACCTGACAGCAGCCATGAGTTTCACGGGCATGCCCCAGGACATGGCCAAGTATGTCGTTTCACTGCATCTTTCGCTGTACGGTTTGATAGCCATTCTCACTGTTTTCTATCTGATCCTCGGGTGTTTCCTGGACAACTATTCGATGATCCTTCTGACTATGGGGATCGTCCAGCCGATCCTTGAGTCCATGGGGATTAACCTCATTTGGTTCGGGATCTTCCTGGTCATGACGGCGGAGCTGGCACAATTGACTCCTCCTATCGGGTTCAACCTTTTCGTTCTGCAGAATTTCACGGGAAAGAGTGTCTTTACCGTGGCGCGGGCGGCGATTCCGTTTTTCATCCTACTGATGGTCTCTGTCGTTATCATTACGCTGTTCCCACAAATAGTAATGTATCTTCCCGACAAAATCCTCGGTTAACGGTGAATTTGACTTAAACGTGTACCAAGTAAAATTGTAGTAGGACATGATGTGTATTATAGTCGTGTGAGGAAGAGCGAAGTATAGGGCCAAAGCAAATTTTTATTTCAAAGAACAATGAGAGGCTATGGGTTTGATCCATCATAGTATTTCGACAACGTCATAGAAAATAAAAGAAGTAGCATCTCTGATGGTCATTACAGGGGAGGCATTGTTATGCCACAATACGAAATCTATGCTATAAAGTATGCCGGACCATTTACGAGTTCAGGCGCCTTTCTCATGTGGCTCAGGGACTGGGAAAAGATTGAGGAGAGAAATTACTATATTTGGTGTATACGGGGACCGGAAGAGACGGTTATCGTGGATGCCGGGGTAGATCCTGAGCTGGCCAAAGACAAAAAACTAACGGGGTATAGTAGTCCTGCTGGGGTTCTTTCCCGAATTGGCGTCGAGGCTGATGAAGTCCGACACCTTATCCTTACCCATATGCATTGGGATCATGCCAGCGGAGTGAAGCTCTTTCGCAATGCCACCGTTTACGTTCAAGATAGAGAGTATCGGTTCTGGTTGAACGATCCCATTGCAAGACGGCCTCCCTTCCGTCATATGTCAGATGAGGCATCAACGGAGTATCTCTCTTCCCTAAAAGGGACGAATCGCCTCTGCCTTGTGAAAGGCGATCAGGAGATCCTCCCTGGCATTACCTGTATGCTTGCCCCCGGACATACAGTAGGGCTTCAGGCGGTGGCGGTGAGCACGGCCAAGGGCACTGCCATTCTCGGATCTGACTGCGCTCACGTCTTTCGTAACTATCAAGAGGATTGGCCAAGCTCTCTCATTGTTGATCTCGTGGAGTGGATGAGGACATATGATAGGATCCGTGAGAGGGCGACTTCGGTCGATCTGATTTTCCCGGGCCATGATGTCCTCATGGCCAGTGGCTATCCGCAGGTGGCAGAGGATATAACCAGACTCGTATAGAGGGTAGGGTCCCTTGCCTTCTCAGGCCGAATCCACCCGATGGCCATAGAGGGCATTTCTTTAATCTCTTTCAATCTTTGCTCAAACACCTTGGGTTGTAGGAAGTAAAGGCCAGACTTCCTCCAAGGGCCAATGCACTGCCTAAATACGAACCCTATATCGATTATTCCGATTCCCAGCTCCCTGCCTGCTAAGATTATATATATGTGGGTGGTGGAAGGCTACCTGCGGGGTGATTGCAGACAGGCATTTTGAAGATTTTCTGCCTAGGATATGCGGGACGCCCATAAATAAGGAAATAACTTTACAGCTATTGGCCTTTATGTTAGCAGGGGCTCATGCCTTGATTAGCTCGCCTTGACGTACCAAGTGTTTTGCATCACATCATCATCTGTGGAATTGAGCGTCGTAAGATATTCAGAGACGATAAAGGCAGAGATAATTTCATTGATCGTTTATCAATTCTTTTACCTAAATGGGAACGTAGAGTCCAAAACCACTTCAGTCGCTAATTCCAGATACCTTGCCATCATTGTATATAAAGGATTCTCTCCCACTTTCATATTTTATCCAAATCTCATAAATTCGGCGTGATAAATTCCTGCCCAAAATAGCAGGTAACCCCAAATAAAACACTGCTAGGGTGGCAGGTGATAAATGATTAGTTCTTCCGCTATTCCTTTGAAGATTCATTTGCTTCAAGGATACAGGGCATCCATTCATCTTGGTTATTGTTTTTCCTTGTGCCCCGCTTGACATTGCTGTAATATCCGTAATAGCGAAGGAGGTAGTGATGACCAGCATGCAAGTTTCGGTTTCAAACAGACAAAAACATCGTGAAACTAAAGCATCGAAAAACGTTGACCAATCGATTACGGCACCGGATGCGCAACCCATTGTATCAAAGAACAAATTAAAATCAATCAATTCTGCATGGAATATCCGGCTGATATGGATTCAATAATGACGTTTTTTAGGGCAAAAAGAGCGATTCATTAAGCCCACCACCGCAGGGAGCAACGTGGCATTGCATTGTCGGCCAATTTTGGCCCTGAAAACGACGATATTGGGTCTGAAAATTTGCCTGTGGTGCTGTATAAGCCCATCCGGCCGGCAATCCTCAATTGACAGCCAACGGGGTCCCATGATAGATAAAACGGCATAAATTGTCCAAACGACCTGACGCATACAAGGGGGAAAAATTGGAATGGCCCCATAAAATTGTTTCCTTGCTGAAAGCCAATGATATTTGTTCAATATCATTTATACCGGATTCCGTTATCGGTCGGATTCTGAAAGTAGCTGAAAAAGATCCGTATTTTCATTTCACGACCCTGGCCCGGGAAGAATAAGGCATCGGCATCATCACCGGGGAATATTTTGCGGGCCGATATGGTGTCCTGATGATGCAGAGCGCCGGACTGGGCAACTGCGTCAATGCGCTGGCGTCGCTGGCGATTCCTTACCAGATTCCGTTTTTGATACTGATCAGTCAACGGGGCGAGCTGGGGGAGTTCAACGCCTGCCACGTCGCCATGGGGGAAGCGCTTCGCAGCATATTAGAGGCGCTGGGGGTCCAGCACTATACCGTGAATCGTGAAGATGAACTGGAAACCATTCTAAACGGCGCAATTAAGACGGCCTGCACGTCCGAGCAGCCGGTTGCGGTTATTTTGTCCACCGCCCTGGTCGGATGGAAGGATGAAAAATGATCAACAGACTGGAAGCAACCCGATACCTGGTCGAGCAGCTTTCCGACGAGCCGATTATAGCGTCCTGCGGCAATCCGAAATTCGACCTGTTCACCGCCGCAGAAAGCCGGAAAGCCAATTTCTACATGTGGAACTCTATGGGCATGGCATCCTCGATCGGCCTGGGTCTGGCCATGGCCCGCCCGGACAAGAAGGTGATCGTGCTGGATGGCGATGGGGCTATTTTGATGAATTTAAATTCATTGACCACCGCGGCCAGTAAGGCGACTGCCAATCTCGTTCACATCATCTGGGACAATACGCAGTATCAAATTACCGGCGGGCAGCTAACCCATACCGCCGGGAAAGCCGATATCGAAGCGATTGCCAGAGGCGCCGGCTTCAAAAAGGCCTTAACATTAAACACATTTGCCGCCTTTAAAGAGGCCCTTTCCCAAATCCTCTCCCAACCCGGCCCCTGGATCCTGGTGGCCAAGACAGATTCATCCAAAGCGCTCGGGCGCCCGCCCAAAAGCCCCGTCTATATCAAGAATCAGTTTATGGAAGCGTTGCGGGGTGCTTGATCTGTCGGATGTGGAGATATACGGATATCCATTGGATCATTGGTTTACAAAGAAATAATATAATGCTATCCAGATGATATGCCACGCAAAGCCCGCATCGATGCTGCTGGTGCCTTGCATCATATTATTGTAGGGGCATTGAGCGCCGAAAGATTTTTTATGCAACTGAAGGGTATACAATGGGTAATGAAAATATGCATCCCTTCTTAATGCCGCAGTGGAAAAGAATAAAATCATGATTGTTATGCTACCCTAACATATTGGAAGAAAACAAAAACGTGCAATCTAACAAGGACCTCTTCAGCCGGCTGATAAGAGACAATACGCTTCGAATCAAGCGAGGTACGATTTTTGACAACAATTTGCCCCCGAAACCGGTGGACTTCAACTTCGTTGAGTTGGTTGGTTGAGTTGAGTTGATAAGAACTTCCTTTTTCGAACTCTGACTATATGGGATTCGCCATTGTGTGTCAAACCACAATCTACCTCATGATGTTGTGGGGGTAACTATGTGGCTGAAAAGATGGGCTGAGAGCAGGCCGGACGTGCTATATCATCGCACCCGAAGGCATCGTTAGTGCGAGATTGTTATATTTAAGTGTTTACGGCGCAAAGGTCATACAGGTAGTGGGTAGATATGATTCGATGTATGATGAATCTTTAAGGATAGCC
>Ga0315545_1002170_pt1 | contig 18050 bp, 14 predicted proteins | sample SalMarSW160210MG_FD_203096 | JGI IMG/M metagenome (GOLD analysis project Ga0315545, IMG submission 203096) | Salt marsh sediment microbial communities from the Plum Island Ecosystem LTER, Massachusetts, United States - Salt Marsh Sediment SW1602-10 ...
ACTGCTGGTGATATCTTCATGGTTGCTGGCATCGTTGCTTCTAACGAGTAGCCTGATGGCCTGCGGGGAGCCCTCGGAAACTGAGGAGTTGTCCGGCACGCTGCAGATATACCACGCCGGCAGCCTGACCATACCCTTTGCCCAGGTCACCGAAGAATTCAACAAGCTCTACCCTGACGTGGAAATACTGGCTGAAGGTGCCGGCAGCGCCACGACCATTCGCAAGGTCACCGAGCTCGGTAAGGAGTGCGGCGTTATCGGTTCCGCCGACTATACCCTCATTCCCGAGCTTATGTTCCCGGATTACGCCGACTGGTACCTGATATTCGCCTCCAACCAGATGTGCATTGCCTATACCGGCACATCTCAATTCGCCGACGAAATAAACAGCGATAACTGGTACGAGGTACTCCAGAGGGAAGGCGTCAATTATGGCCGCAGCGACCCCGACCAGGACCCCTGTGGTTACCGGACGTTGATGGTCTGGCAGCTGGCGGAGAAGCACTATAAAGTATCCGGCATATATGACAGCCTGTACGGCTCCCCCGATGACGTTATGAGGCCGAAGTCCGTCGATCTCATTGCCCTCCTGGAGTCGGGTGACCTGGACTATGCCTTTGAGTATACCTCGGTGGCGGCCCAGCATAGCCTGAAACATGTCAAGCTCCCGACGGAAATCAACCTCTCCGACGAGAATATGAAGGACTTCTATGCCCAGGCGCAGGTGGAAATAGCCGGCAGTGAACCCGGCGAAAAGATTATGATGCAGGGTGGTGCCATTGTCTATGGCGTTACTATACCGAAAAACTTCCCCCGCCTGGAACTGGCCATCGCCTGGGTGGACTTTCTGCTGGGACCTGATGGTGTCGCTATCATGGAAGCCAACGGCCAGCCCGCGATTGTACCCGCTATCACCAATGACGCCGGCAAATTACCGGAAGCCTTAAAAAAGTACGTCGAATAGTGTCATATCGGCTCACTCATTAATTAACCGGACGGCAGGTATCCCTTTACCATGGTTTCGTGCCGTGGGCGGTTAATTTGTTTCTGTAAATAGCCTTGTATGGTATACTGAAAATCAATTGGTAGCTATTAGAAGGGGACATTTCAGTATGGAAAAACAGTGGTCGGAACTGACCCGGGAGCAAAAGCGTGAGCAAAGGCTGAAGCACTATCTCAATCCACCCGGCGTTAAGTTCCGTGATGCCAAAGCGGAGAAGCTCTACCGGGATCGGGCGGACCGCATATTGAAAGTCATGATGTGTCAGGAGCCCGACCGTGTGCCCGTATCGTTACCCGCCGGTAACTTCCCCGCCTACTATGCGGGATGGAACTTGAAGAAGGTGATGTATGATTACCGGGCGCTCCGCGAGGCATGGACCAGATTTATGTATGATTTTTATGAAGATATGGATTTTCTCATGGGACCCGGCTTTGTCTGGCCGGCAAGGGCGCTGGAAATCCTCCGGTATAAACCCTACAAATGGCCCGGCCACGGCATCGGTGACAATGTCGGTACTTACCAGTTCGTGGAGGATGCCTATATCCAGGCCGATGAGTATGATGCCCTGCTCAAAGACCCGTCGGACTTCGCCTTCAGGGTAATCGTGCCCCGTGCCGTATTTGCCGCCGAAGAGTTGAAAAATTTCCCGCCACTCAGCTCTTTCGTGAGCATGCCCCTGATAATGGCGTACCCCTTTGCCAGGCCGGAGATGCGGGCGGCTTTCCAGGCGCTGATAGATGCCGGTGAGGAAATGGAAAAATGGCAGCAGGAAGTCAGGGCTTTTTATTTGGAATCTCAGGCTGCCGGCTTCCCGGCGGGGATGGGCGGACTGGCCGTTGCCCCCTTTGATGATGTCGGCGATTTCCTCAGGGGAACACAGGGCGTCTTCATTGATATGTATCGCCAGCCGGAAAAGCTCCTGGAAGTGATTGATATGATAACCGAGAGGACCATCGAAGGACTGGTCGCCAGAGTCAATGCCGCCGACGCTTTCATGGTAAGTTTCCCCCTCCATAAAGGCGACGATACCTTTATGTCCCGCCAGCAGTTCGAGAAATTTTACTGGCCCAGCCTCAAAAAGGTCATCGATGCCTTAATCGATGAAGGTATCATGGCATCTCTCTTCGCCGAAGGCAAGTATAATCAGAGGCTGGAGTATATCGGTGATTTCCCCAAAGGCTGGGTTCAGTGGATATTTGACCAGACCGATATGGCCAATGCCAAGAAAATGATTGGCGATACCTGCTGTATTTGTGGAAACGTCCCCGCCTCGTTAATGGTCGCCGGCACGCCGAAAGAAGTCAAGGAGTACTGTCGTAAGCTCATCGAGGCCTGTGCTCCCGGTGGCGGCTATATCCTCGCCGGCGGCTGCTCGGCCACGGAAACCAAGAATCCCCAGAACTTCCGTGTCTTTATGGAAGCTGCCCTGGAATACGGCATGTATAAATAACCTCCGATAGAAAAATCAATACCACAGTCTTCCCCGGCGTTATATAATATTGCCGGTTTGTGAAAATACCACCTTGCTAACCCAGTTTAACTGGCGGTGGAGGGAGGTTGAACTCTTCCGGCTGCGCCGTCGTTAGCTTGCTCCTTCGGCTGAAGTCGAGCCAAATGGGTATGGCCAGCCACAAGGTCAGCAGTAAGGTAAGCACGTCGGTAAACGGGAACGCCAGCCAGACGCCGTCTATCCCCCAGAAATGCGGTAATATAAGCACCGTAGGAATCAGGAACAGGGCTGTTCTCCCCAGGGAGCTAACAATTGCCTGTACTACCTTGCCGATTGACTGGAAGACGATTTGCCCGACCATCATCAAGCCTATAACGGGCATCACGGCGAAGACACGCTTGGCAGCATATATACCCACCTCGATAAGCCCAGCATCATTACTGAAGACGCGGATGAATGGCTCCGGGTAGAAATAGAGGATAAAAAAGGCCAGAGTACTTATGGCCGTCGCATAAGTAACCGCAAGCTTGATTACCCTTAGAGCCCGGTCAAAGCGCCTGGCGCCGTAATTAAAACCGAGTATCGGCTGGAGACCCTGTCCGATGACCATGCCCGGCATCAGGGCGAACATCATGATACGATGAATAATGCCGAAGGCCGATATGTGAAGGTCGCCGCCGAATGAAACGAGGAGCCTGTTGACGAAAATAGAAGCCACGCTCCCGGCGACAGTCATAGCCAGCGCGGAAATGCCGATGGCAAGGATGTCCCTCATTATCTGCCATTGAATAATCAGGTTCCTGGCATGCAGTCTGAGAAAGCTCTTTCCGGTCAGATGATAGCTCAGGAAGTAGATGGTAGAGATAAACTGGGCTATGACCGTAGCCAGGGCCGCCCCCTGCACCCCCATTCCCAGGGGTATGATGAAGACGGCATCGAGGACTATGTTTATCCCGGCCCCTACAATCATCCCTATCATCGGGACGCGGGCATTCCCCTCGGCTCTTATCAGCATATTCATGGACATGGCAAAGGTCTGAAAAAACATCCCGTAGAGGATGATAACCATGTAATCGTGGGCATAGGGGAGGATGGTATCCGAAGACCCCATGAGCCTGAGCCAGAAGTCCGGATTGGACAGCCCCACTATCATTACCACGGCGGACAGCAAGATGGTGCCGCTATAGGCATTCCCCAGGGCGTGTTCTGCCCTGGGGATATTATCGGCCCCTATTAACCTTGAGATAAGTGATGCGCCGCCCATCCCCATCATCTGCCCGATTCCCATGGACAGCATCTGGATGGGAAAAACTATGGAAAGTCCGGCAATGCCGAGAGGCCCGACGTAGTGACCGATGAAGATGGTATCGACGACATTGTACAGTGTTATCACGAACATGCCGAGAAAGGCCGGGATGGTCAGTTTTACCAGCAACCCGCCGATTCGGTCATCGTCCAGTACACTCGCATTTCTATTCTGCACGGTCCTGCTAAAAAGGCTCCTTGGTAGTTATTTAATTATCCGGCTGCTCTCCACAGGATTCAGCGACTGATTGGCAGGGATGGGGCCGGTGTCTTCCTGTTTTTCGGCTGTGGCGGCTTTTTTAAATCCGCGGATAATGGGTATAAGCAATAAAACAACCAGTACGAAGGTCAGCATATCGGCGCTTGGGAATGAAAGCCATACCCCGTTCAGTTGCCAGTAATGGGACATCGTCAGTACCAGCGGGATTAGGAAGACAATTGGCCTGACGATGGCGGTCGTAAAAGCCTGTACGGCCTTGCCTATTGCCTGGAATACCTGTGAAGACACCATGACGATGCCCACTAAAGGCAGGGCCAGAAACATGCGTTTGGCGGCGTAGGCCCCCATGTCCACAAGCTGCGGGTCGTTACTGAAAATCTTGATGAGCGGTTCCGGAGTTAAATAGAGTACCAGAAATACCACTGTGCTCAATAACGTGGCGGAGATAGCCGCCATCGTTAATGCTTTCAGGGCGAGGTGATAGCGCCTGGCTGCGTAGTTGAAACCGAGTATCGGCTGCGCGCCCTGACCGATGACTATGCCCGGTATAATAGCGAACATCAGCAGGCGCTGGACAATGCCGAAAGCGGAAAGGGCATAATCTCCTCCGTAGGTGACAACCATGTTAATCAAGACCATTGCCGAAAGGCTGCCCGCTGCCGACTGCACGAATGAGGCAATCCCGATAGAGAACATGCCTTTAAGTATTTTAAAGTCCGGAGCCAGGTTACTGGTATGGATTTTCAGGTAGCTGCTCTTTGTTAGATAGTAGCTCAGGAGATATATCATGGAAACAATCTGCGATATTACCGTGGCCAGAGCCGCCCCCGTTACCCCCATTTTCATCGGTATTATGAACACGGCACAGAGTATGATGCTTAGTGCGGCTCCCAGTATCATGGCAACCATGCCCACCTGGGCGTTCCCTTCGGCTCGTGCGAGAGTAAGCAATGCCATGGTGAATATGCCGGAAAAGGCGCCTATGGTAATAATAGACAGATAGTCCCGGGCGTAGGGGAGGACGGCGTCGGAGGCACCGATAAGTCTGAGCCAGAAGTCGACAAAAGGTAAGATAATGATAACCGCCAGTATTGACAGTACGATGCTGACGCTGAAGCTGTTACCTAACGTACGCTCCGCCCCGGCGACGTCGCCGGTTCCCAGTAACCTTGAAATCAATGATGCTCCACCTACTCCCACCATCATCCCGAGACCCATGATAAGCATCTGCAGTGGGAATACAATGGATAGTCCGGCGATGCCGAGGGGGCCTACGTAGTGACCCACAAAAATCGTGTTTATTACGTTGTACAGGGTCTGAACGAACATAGCGAAAAACGCCGGCGTCGCCAGTTTAAGTAGCAGCCACCCGATGCGGTCGGTGTTAAGAACGTTGTGATTTCTATTTTGCCTGGAGTTCGTCATTAATCCTTGTGCCTTTATACTGGAACAGTGGATAGCTTGACTGTGATTACTGAAGCTTTAGAAGTGTGTCTCGCAGGACTCTTAGCGAGTTCGACAGGGCTTCCAGTTCATCGTCTTCGAGGCAGGATATATATTCCCGTACGGCGTTCACTATGTTATTTTCGTGTATTTCCAGGAAGGTTCTTCCCTTGTCAGTCAGAGCTACATTAATGGTTCGCCTGTCGGCGGTATTGATGTTCCTTTCCACCATATTTAAATCGACCAGCTTATCTATAAGGTGGGTCATTTGTGCCTTGGCGATTTGCAGTTTTTCGCCGATTTCGGCAACGTGCAGCGTGCCTTCCTCTTTCAGTACCGTCATAATCTCGAAATGCGGGAATTTTATATCCACATCAATATCGGCGAGGGTGGTCACAATCAGCTTCCTGCGTATTATTCTGAAGATAAGGGGCGGTAAGGACAGCAGGTCTACGGCAACTCTCCCGGGAATATCATTACGCATATTTATCCCTCCTGAAAACAGGTTATGATATTAGTATATATATTCAATTATATATATATTATATAGTATAAATTATAAACTATATTATAGAAAAAGTCAAGGGTATTGGTGTGGAGCTTCTGCTATTTGACACTGGGGACTCTACAGAATAAGATATTTATGGTTCGCACAAAGTTTGCTTAGCTCAGGAGGTATTAAGATGGCAGGAACGTTCCAGGGTAAGGTTGCTCTGGTGACCGGTGCCGGTTTGGGACTGGGAAAGGCCTCGGCATTGGCCTTTGCCAGGGAAGGTGCCAGGGTCGTCGTGGCTGATATTGATGCCAAGAACGGCCAGCAGACGGTGGACATGATAAAAAAATCCGGCGGTGAGGCTCTTTTCATTAAAACTGACGTTTCTCAGGCCGCCGATGTCGAGGCCATGGTCAAAAAGACGGTCGAGACCTACGGAGGCCTTGACTGCGCCCATAATAACGTCGGTATTGAAGAGATTCCGGAGCCCCTTACGGAAGGCACCGAAGAGAATTTTTACCGTATCGTGGACGTTGACCTTAAGGGTATCTGGCTGTGCCTGAAGTACGAGATAATATTTATGGAGAAGCACGGCGGCGGCTCCATTGTTAATACATCGTCGATAGCCGGACTCATCGGCGCCCCGTTGCAGGCCATCTATACCGCCTGCAAGTACGGTGTCAACGGTTTAACGCGCTCGGCGGCAGGCGATTATGCCAAAGCGGGCATCCGTGTCAATTCTATTTGCCCCGCCGGCATGAAGGGTACCGGTTTCTATAACCGCATGCTGGCCGCACAGCCCGGCATGGCGGAAGCCGTCAAAGAGATAGTACCTCTGGGCAGGGACGCTGAGCCGGAAGAAGTTGCCGAGGCCGTGCTGTGGCTCTGCTCGGACGCCGCTTCATACGTCACCGGAATAACCATGCCCGTCGATGGAGGCTTTACCATAACCTAGTCTTTGCGGCTGCTTGATGACGGTGCTTGTGAGCGGGTTCTCGTTGGCCGTTGTCTGTCGATGCTGTCTCTGAGGGGGCTACCGTGGCTTCTTTGTCCTGCGCATCCGTTCTGGGGCGGCAGACCGGACTGAAAGAGAAAGGAAAATCTGAGAGATGGTCGGTATTACATCGGTGGGAGCTTATCTCCCTGTTTACAGGCTGCATCGTGATGAAATCGCCAGGATATGGGCGGGAAGGAGTATTGGAGGAACCAGGGCCGTAGCCGGCTATGACGAGGATACGGTCACCATGGCCGTGGCGGCTGCCCTGGACTGCCTCTCACGCCGTAAAGCCGGGGTGAATGGATTCTCGCTGGCGACCACCACCGCCCCCTATAAGGAAAAGCAGTCGGCTGCTATTGTCGCCAGTGCCGCCGACCTGTCTGCGGAATGCCATACCGCTGATTTTGCCAATTCTCTGAGGGCCTCGACCATAGCCGTCAGGTCGGCCATAGACGCGGTTAAGAGCGGCTCGGCCGCGAACGTACTGGTTACGGCGTCTGACTGCCGTATGGGTGCCGCCAGGGGTGCGCTGGAGCAGGTGCTTGGCGACGGCGCCGCCGCGCTTATGATAGGTTCGGAAGGCGTTATCGCCGAAGTTGAAGGCAGCTATTCGGTATTCAATGATTTTACTGACTTCTGGCGGGCTGATGACGATGCCTTCGTCCGCTCCGCCGAGGGACGCTTTATCGACGACGCTGGCTATCTGCCGACCATGCAGGAAGCCATTTCGGGCCTGATGGATAAGTATAATCTTACTCTGAAGGATTTCTCTAAAATCGTGTATTATGCCGCTGATGCCCGGCAGCATGCCGCTCTGGCCCGGCGGTTGAAATTAGATAAAGCTCAGGTGCAGGAGCCCCTTTATGATAAAATCGGCAACACGGGGACGGCCGCAGTGTTTCTGATGCTGCTGGCGGCTCTTGAGGGGGCTAGCGCCGGGGACAGGCTCCTCTTCGCCGGCTATGGAGACGGCTGCGACGCTTTTATCCTCCGCGTCACCGGTGAAATCGGCAAATTTCAGGAGAAACCTGTAATATCCGCTGAGCTGGCGGGAAAGGTATCCATCGGTTACGGACAGTACCTCAACTGGCGTAATCTTGTCCCCGCGGAGGCCTCGACGCTGCCGGAGCGCCTGGCCCTTTCGCTGCCCGGCCGGTGGCGGGAACGAAGGGCGATTTCGGCCCTGTACGGGGCCAGATGCAGGAAATGCGGGACTCCCCAGTTTTCTCAAATCGGGCAGACTCCGAGGGTCTGTGTCAACTGCCAGGCTAAGGATGAATTCGAAGATTATAAGTTTTCTGATAAAAAGGGTATACTCTTCAGCTACGCTATTGACCAGCTTCAGCCCACCCAGAATCCCCCCGGTGTCAACGGCGTTATTGATTTTGACGGCGGCGGCAGAATGATATGTGAGCTTACCGACTGCGACCCTGAGAAAGTGGAAGTCGGCATGAAGGTGGAGATGACCTTCAGGAAGATGTTCTCAAGTCACGGCATTCATAACTATTTCTGGAAGGCGAAGCCTGTTTCGGACTAGATTCAGTTTGTCATTCTGAGGGAGCGCAGCGACCGAAGAATCTCGGGGCAGGGTGGGAAGGAAATTAGCCCCTCCCTGGAGCCGGGATACTTCGCTCCGCTCGGGATGACGCTACCAGGAGGCTTTAAAATGGACGGTATTAAAGATAAAGTAGCCATCGTGGGTATGGGCTGTACCAAATTCGGGGAGCGCTGGGACAAGGGTGTGGAGGACCTTATCGTTGAGGCCGCCTATGAGGCTTTCGAGGATGCCGGCATCGAGCCGAAAGACATCCAGGCGGCCTGGATAGGCACGGTGTTTTCCGGTCTCAGCGCCATCACGCTGTCGCCTTTACAGCTGCAGTACATACCCGTCACCAGGGTGGAGAATATGTGCGCTACCGGTTCCGAGGCGCTGCGGGCGGCCAGCTATGCTGTGGCCGCCGGTGTCTGCGATGTTGCCCTGGCGGTGGGTGTGGAGAAACTCAAGGATTCCGGGGCGACGGGCGTCAAGGGCCCCAGCGTTGTCGGCGACAATCAGGACGGCAGTTCGGGCATCGGTCCCGGCTACAGCGCCCCGGCGTCTTTCGCCTACCTGGCGACGAGGTATTTTTATGACTATAATCTGAAACCTGAAGAAGGTAAGAGGCTGCTGGCTAAAATCGCCGTCAAGAACCATCACAACGGCAGCCTCAATCCCAAGGCGCATTTCCAGAACGAACTGACGGTTGAGCAGGTGGTGAATGCCCCCATTATCGCCTGGCCTCTGGGCCTGTTTGACTGCTGTGGCGTTAGCGACGGTGCTTCGGTGGCTGTCGTTACCCGCGCCGACATGGCTAAGAATTTCCGGGACGACCCCATCTATATCAAGGGACTGCAAATCTGTGTTGGTGCCCGGCAGGGCGCCATGAGGCAGGACTATGATTTCGTGCACATTGAGGAGAACGTCCTCGGCTCGCGTCGAGCCTATGCCGAGGCAGGCATAAAAGACCCGCGTCAGGAGTTAAGCTGCGCCGAGGTTCATGACTGCTTCAGCATCCACGAGATGATTGTCTATGAAGACCTGGGGTTCAGCCCCCGCGGCCGGGCCGGGGAAGATATCGAGGCCGGGACATTCACTCTTGAAGGTGAGTTGCCGGTCAATACTGACGGCGGCCTGAAGTGCTTTGGACACCCGCTGGGCGCCAGCGGCCTGCGCATGATGTACGAGGTCTACAAGCAGCTTCAGGGCAAGGCCGGTCCCCGGCAGGTGAAAAATCCGCACCTGGGCCTGACTCATAACCTCGGCGGCAACGCCGGCACGGGCATTTGTAGCTGTTTTGTCGTCGGCAACGAGAAGTAGCCGGGGATAAGTTCAGCTTATCTGGATATTCGTCTCTAAGGAGGTAATCCTGAAATGAAGATGGCTCTTGAAGGTATCAGAGTACTGGACGTTAGTGAAGCGGGACTGGCCCCCGTGTGCTGCCGCATTCTGGCTGACATGGGCGCCGAGGTCATCAAGATAGAGCGGACGGAGGGCGGCGACCAGACACGCGGTATTATCAAAATAAGCGGCAACGTCCCGGTTTACGATATTAATTACGTCTTTGAGTTCTATAACTTTAATAAAAAAGGTATTGCTTTGGATTTAAAGCAGGAAGAGGGACGGCAGATACTCTATAAGCTGGTGGCGAAGTCCGACGTTTTCGTCTGCAACTTCCGGCCTCACGCCCTGAAAAGCCTGGGACTGGAGTACGAGACTATCTCCAGAATCAACCCTCGCATCATTTATGCCCACCTCTCCGGCTACGGACTGCACGGGCCGGAGAAAGACGTTGGCGCTTATGACTTCGTCGGCTACTGGGCCAGGAGTGGCGTTATGGCGTCTCTGGGAGAACCGGGCACGCCGCTTTCGTATCAGTTGCCGGGTTTCGGCGATAATACCACCGGCATGTACGCTGCCTGCTCCATTGTCCTTGCCCTTTTTCACCGGGAGCGGACCGGGGAAGGCCAGGAAGTCCTTACGTCTCTCATCGGGGGCGGTATCTGGTCGATGGGTATTGTATTGTCATCGGTTCTGGCTACCGGCCTGGATTATCCCAGGGTATCCCGGCTGGCGACGAGCAATCCCATCTTCAACAGCTATGAATGCGGCGACGGTAAATGGATACAGCTTGCCTGCATTCAGGGAGACAGGTACTGGTCGGGCGTCTGCAAGGCGTTGGGGATAGAGGAGCTGGAGAACGACCCCAGGTTCGCTTCCCACGAGAAACGCATGGAAAATCACGATGATTTGATTCCGATTCTGGATAAAGTCTTTCTCTCCAGGCCCAGGGACGAGTGGGCGGAGAGGCTTGGCAGGGAGGACGTTATCTGGACGCTGGTCAAGACGCCGGCTGAACTGGCCGCCGACCCCACTCCCTGGGCTAATGGTTATTTTCAGGAAATCGACCACCCCTCCGGGAAAAAGCTCAAGGTAGTCATGCCGCCATGGCAGTTCAGCAAGACCCCGCCCACTATAAGGTCCACCGCCCCGGAGCTTGGTCAGCACACCGAGGAAGTGCTCATCGACCTTCTGGGCTATACCTGGGACGATTTAACGGCTTTCAAGGATAAAGGGGTCATAATATAACACGTAAGGAGGCATTCATGGGGGAGCTACTGAAAGGTAGGGTCGCCGTGGTCACGGGGGCTGGTAAGGGTCTGGGTCGTGCTGAGGCCATCGGCCTGGCGGCTCAGGGGGCCAGCGTGGTGGTCAATGACCTGGGCGCGGCTATAGACGGCAGCGGTGCTTCCCGGGGGCCGGCTGATGAAGTGGTCGACGAGATAAAGAGCGCCGGCGGCACCGCCGTTCCCAGCTATGATAGCGTGGCCATAGAGGACGGGGCGGCAAGAATCATCCAAGCGGCTATTGATAACTTCGGTCGGATTGATGTGCTGGTCAATAATGCCGGCTTCACCCGCGACCGTATGGTGTACAACGTCACCGATGAGGAATGGGATGCGATAATCAAGGTCAACCTCTACGGCACCTTCTTCTGTACAAGGTCTGCCTGCAAAGTGATGAGGGAGCAGGGTTACGGAAGGATTATCAATACGTCTTCTCATGCCGGACTGGGCAATATGGGTCAGGCGAGCTACTCCGCCGCCAAGGAAGGTGTTATCGGCTTTACCCGGACGGTAGCCCGGGACATGGGACGGTACGGCGTTACCTGCAATGCCGTCCGGCCGGTGGCCGGCACCAGAGGCTTCAGGGAGATGGTCGAAGAGAAGGGACTCAAGGAGGCCTGGGCCAGGATGTTTGGAGAGGAGGCCGCCGCAAGCAGGATAAGGCAGATGCTGGAGCTTAACCTCCCGGAAGACGTCGCCGGCCTGGTTGTCTATCTCGCCAGTGAGGCGGCTGACCATATCAACGGCTGTGTCTTTGAGGTGTGGCACGGGCATATTGGCATATATCAGGACCCGCCGCCGGTGGCGGACGTTCTCTCTAAAGACGGCCGCTGGACGCCGGAAGAGCTGGCCGCGACCATGCCCTCGACGTTAACCAGAGGCAAAGTACGCGAACTGCCGCCCATCTTTCCGTTTTAGGTGTTTTCCATAGGGGATATTTAAGAGGGGCGAAGCCATATAGCTCAAGCCTTTAAAAGGAGGAAAAAATGGTAAGAAAAATCGACCATGTTGCCATTGTTGTCAGAGATGCCGACGCCGCCCTAAAATTGTATTCCGAGATGTTCGGCTTCGAGGTCGTGGAAACTCTTGAAGGCCCCGGCGGTGAGTTTAAAGCCGTGCTGGTAAGAGTAGGCGATATTACGCTGGAGTTTCTCCAGCCTTTAACTGACGAAAGCAGCTATGCCAGATTCCTAAAGGAGCGCGGCGGTGGTCTGCACCACGTATCATTTGAAACCGGTGATATAGAGCAGGAGATTAAGACCCTAAAGGCGCAGGGCAGGCGTTTGATTAACGAAGAGCCGATATCCCTCCCCTCGGCCAGGATAGCCTTTATACATCCCGGCGCCGCCGAAAACGTGCTCATAGAGTTGGTGCAGAGGGGATAGCGTCATACTGTTTACCGTAAAGATACCAGGTCTCTAAGCGACTAACAGTGGTATCAGCTTGCGGACGCTGTCAAGCTCCTCCAGGTTTTCCACCAGGTTCAGGAAATCCTGCGCCTTCTTCGTGCTTATCCTCCCGCAGAACTCGACATTCGTCCAGAACTTGGCTAATATATCATCCTTGGATATCGGATTTTCTGGGTCGCCCCTGGCAAGCTTTATCGATTCGGTGAGCTCCCGTCCGTCTTTCATGACTATCGTCACCCGGGCGCCGTACAAATCCGTTCCCGTCAGTTCCAGCATCTTTATCTTGCGGGTGAAATCGCCGATGTAAGGGTCGCGTATCGCCTGCTCGGTGAAATGCTCGGGTTTAACGCCCTTTTTCACCAGGGCCGTCGCCACGGTGTACTGATAGCTGAAGGCGGCGTTACCGTGCGGAAAAGTCCCTATTCTGAAGGGATGTCCGCAGATATGGTCAAGGCCTTCCGCAGATACATAGAGGTTGACCTCTTTAATATCGTCTGCGTCGATTTTATGCTTGTTAACCAGCGCCAGCGAGCCGTCGATAACGGCGTGTGTGATGCGGCAGGCGGGATAGGGTTTGAAGGTGCTGTCAGAGTAGTACGCCTTCCCCAGTTTATCGGTCAGAAATTCTGGTTTCTGGCAGCCCTCGGTGAACATCTGGTAATAGCCGAACTGGCTGAACAGGGCGTCCTCCGGGCCTGTCCAGCCCGCCTTGGCAAGCTGTGCCGAGAAAATCCCGTTCCGGGCGGAGAGTCCCTGCGGCAGTTTGAAGGCGACCGTACCGTCCCAGATTATCTGAAAGGTGCTGCCTATCTGATTGAGAATGATGCCGAAGGCGTTCCTCATCTGTAGTCTATTCAGACCCAGCAGACGGCCGGCAATAGCCGTTGCCCCGAAGGCGTTTACCGTGCCCGTGCCGTCCCAGCCCAGGGTAAAACCAAAGCCGGAAGCAGCCAGCAATCGCGCCGCTATATCGTCGCCGACCAGCAGTGCGGTAATCAGCTCTTTGCCGTTTATGTCCGTTACTTCGCCCATGGTGACGGCTGTAGGCACCGTGGTGCCGCTGACGTGTCCCGGCGTGTTTATGCCCTCTACCCGGGGACTCACCGGCTCAAAATCGAAAGAGCGGGACATGGCGCTGTTTATCATGGCCGCATTACCGGCGGGCACTTTGCCCCCGTATACCAGGATGGTAGCCTCTTCCTTGCCGCCGTAGTCCCGTAGCAGGCTGGCGAGCTCCGGATTGCCCGTGTCGTTGGCACCGCCTATCAGGCATCCCAGCGTGTCGATGATGCGGTTCCTGGCGTTCTCCACGGTTGCCCGGTCGAAGTTCTCAAAGCGTGTTTCCACCGCGTTTGCCGCCAGCTTTTCTATCGGCGTGTTGTCCGTGGCGTTCATGTAAGACCTCTCATTCGATGCTTGGTCACTTCCCCATCATTGTGCCTGGCAGCCATAGACTTAGCGTGGGGAAGAGAATAAGAATAGCCAGAAATACCAGCTCTACAAGCAAAAAGGGCGTCACGCCGCGCAGGATTTCGCCCGTGGGGATGTTGAAAATCGTCTTTATGGCAAACAGGTCTATTCCCATCGGCGGCGTTATCATGCCTATCTGCGCATTCACCACGAATATTATCCCGAACCAGAGTGGGTCAAATCCGGCTTGTGTAATTAACGGAACGAAGATTGGTACCGTCAGCAGCGTGATTGTCATCGGGTCCAGGATGCAGCCGAGTATCAGGAGGATAACGTTGATACTTATGATTACCTGCCACGGGGCCAGGCCGAAGATCTCGATGATGTCTTGTAGGTAATTGGCTATGTTAGCACTGCCTATGACGTATGTAAAGAATGAGCCCCCTATAAGGATGAGCATGATCATGGAATTGACCACTACGGCTTCTATCATGGCTTCGCGCAGGCCGTCCCAGCGCAGGCGGAAAAAGACGACGGCGATGACGATAACGATGACGCACCCGACACCGCCGGCCTCTGTGGGGGTCGCTATGCCCAGATAGATAGACCCAAGTATGAAGAGCATCACGATTAATACAGGCCAGACTTTCTTCAGTGAGGAAAATCTTTCTCCCCAGCTGACTCTTCCTGCGGCAGGGCCGAGAGACGGTTTTAGCCAGCAGACCACCAGTACCGGGATCGAGAGCATAATAGCAAGGAGGATGCCTGGAAATATTCCGGCTATAAATAGCTGTCCCAGGGAGAGTTCTGCCAGGACGGAGTAAACGATCATGGTGGCGCTTGGGGGGATAAGGGGACCTAATACTCCCCCGGCTAATAGCGCGCCGAGGCCGAGCTGCCGGCTGTAGCCATATCTCTCGAACTCCGGCACGGCCACCTTACCGACTACGATTACGGTGGCGGCGCTGGTGCCTATTACCGAAGCCATGGCGGCTTCGCCAAAGATGCCGGCCACTATTAGGCCACCACGAATACGGGACAACCAGCTCCGCAGCGCCTTGAAAAGGTCCTGCCCTATTCCGGTTTCACCGACGATGCATCCCAGTAAAACGAACAGCGGGAGCGGCGTCCATGATATATTGTAGCAGAAGTGAAACGGTGTCCATCCGAGTTTAGGGAGAACGATGCCCCCGTAGGAAATAAGGGCGGCAATAAAGCCGACACATCCCAGCGAATAGGCGATGGGTATCCCCAGCATCATAAAGAAAAGGAGCGCGATAACGGTCAGAAAGCCTATTGTCGTTACATCCATAATAACCTACATTCCACTGGGAGGGGCCATAACAGCGCACTCCCAGCTTGTTACTGCTCCCCGTTCTTTACTATCCTTTCTTTCAGTAAATATATACCGCGGCAAAGCTGAGCAAATAGGACAAGGCAAAGCACGCCTACCCCTATGGGTATCCATACCTTAATAGGAAAATATGGCGGTGCCCAGGCCGAAAAGCTTCTTTCGCCAACTATTAATGAGTAATGAGCATCTACCCAGCTCTGCCAGGTCATCGGGACGAGATAAAATAGGGCCATAACCGGCCCCAGTATATTCAACAGAATATACCCTATACCTGTCGGGAAACGATTTGCCAGGATATCAACCCGGAGATGTCGCCCTTTCCTCTGGATGTAAGGCAGGGCTAAGACAATGCCGACCATTAAAAAAATGGTGCTGAGTTCGTACGAGTACGGCTCCGGTCTATTAAGTGCATACCGTCTCAATACGCCGTAGGTTGCCAGGAAGCACATGATAACGGCCATCACTCCGCTAGCGTATACTCCGAAGTAGCTGACCCGTTCGATTATGCGATCCAGAGTCTGCATCGCTTTCTTAAACAATTACGCACCTTCCCTCGTGTATGTTCTAGCTGCGTCATTCAGGCTAAGGTCGGTAATAAGGGAACCTCCTGGGCGGCATCTCGCCGCCCAGGAAGGAATCTGCTAAAGACTTTTTACCGCCTACGGGTTATACGTCTGGTAAGGATACTTGGCGTTCACTTCATCGGCAACTTCCATTACCCTCACGCCGAAGTCTCCCACGGCATCCAAGGCCTCATCGGTATAGGGCATGAGAACATCACGCCACTTGTTGCGCTCCTCCAAAGGCGGGGTTATGACCTCGACACCGTGAGCTTCCAGTGTGCCCAGATGTTCGCGGGTCAGCGGTACGAATATATCGTTGAGTATGTGCCCCGTCTTCATGTGTTCCTCGATCAGGATATCCTGGACGTCTTTCGGCAAACCATTCAATACATCCAGGTTGACGGCGAAGGTCATGGCAGTCGGAATAATATAAACAGGTATGATATAGTCGCCTACTTCCCAGAACTTGTAAACTACCATCTGGTTGGTGGAGCACATGACGGCATCGACCACTCCCTTGTCCATCGAGGAATAGGCATCGGGCCATGGTATTGATACCGGCGAACCGCCCAGCATCTCTACTGCGACAGAGCTTGGGGGATTGAGGGTTTCTACCAGCAGCCCTTTCCAGTCGTCTAACGTCCTTATCGGTTTGTTGCTCAACGGGTCCAGAGAAGTGGCCGTGTAGACACCAATGAGCTTCTGGTTGAATTTCTCCTCGCAAACAGCGCTGAAATCAGGAAGCAATATGTCTATGCCGGCAACGTTGGCCTCAACATTATTAAAAAGGAATGGCAAACCCATGGTATTGAACCGGGCATCGAGATTGCCGAACATATCTATCGGCCACTGGGCGAGCTCGACAGTACCCGTTCGTACCGCGTTAAGGCTTTCGGCGAATTTTACCAGGGACTCACTGTGGTGTATTTCCAGGGTGTACCCCTCAACCCGGGCATTGAACCTTTCCGCCATTTTTAAAGACTCATCGCCTATCTGGTCCTGCGGAGTGTGGGCTATTGCCTCTCTCAGTACTACTGCCTTGGCCGGTGGTGGACTTGGTGATGGACTTGGTGACGGACTTGGTGATGGACTTGGTGATGGCTCCGGTTCAGCACAACCAGCAAGTATCAAGCCACTGATCAACACAACCACCATGAGTGTTAACATTATTTTTTTCATTTTTCTGTTGACCTCCTTAACGTACTCCATTTGAGATATTCTCGTTCCATTGTCTTGCTATAGGCGACCACCTCCTTCACTGTAAAATCCTGAAAATACTATTTATGACACGCACGCTCGCTGATAAATCTATACTGAACACACGCGCACTATATCCTGCATCAGGTTTTGTATTCCGTAGAATGGAACTGTAATTACTTTTTAATATGTTCTCATTATACCATCGCACCATATCTTGTCAACTATAAATCATGCCTGTAAAAGCATGAACATAGCCTCCGGGCTTTTGCCGACCAATTCACTCTTATCGGATAAAAGCAAATGTCTCTACGGATAACCTCGTTTACCGCTTATTTGCCTACTATCGTCGGTTTCTTGTCAGGACTCGCGTACCTGGCAACATTGGCCTCGTTCAGTTCCACGCCGAGGCCCGGGCCATCCGGCGGATATACGAAACCACCCTCGTATCTGGGGACTTTCACCGCAAGGTCATTCTTTATCGGTGGTTTTACCGTGTCCGGTCGGTTATGGAGGTTCAGGGGGCCGATGGCCTCCTGTTCGATTTTCCCCATCCACTCGGTGGCCGCCAGAAAATGTATATTAGCCGCCGTCCCGATTCCGGAATCAATCATGCAGCCGCACATCACCATCAGGCCCACCGACTGGGCGATGGCTACCCACTTCTGGGACTTATGTATCCCGCCCGCCTTGGGCACCTTGAGGAAAAAGCCGTCCACAGCATCCCTCTGTATAAGTTTCATCAGGTCGTTAAGCTCCTTCGCGGATTCGTCGGCAAATATCGGCACATCCACCTTTCTCCGCAGGCGGGCCAGCCCGTCCATATCCCAGTAAGGCACGGGTTGCTCGGCCAGGAATAAATCGTATTTCACTGCCCCCCTCAGGAAACGAAGGGCCTGCAGGTAGTCCCAGCCGCCATTGGTGTCGGTCATTATCTTGATATTGTTACCCACGGCTTTTCTCAGCGCGCCAAGCATCTCCAGGTCCTCTTCGATGGGTTTGCCGCCGACTTTCAATTTCAGGGCTTTATAGCCGGCCTTGA